>ENA-ORTB01000130-ORTB01000130.1-human-gut-metagenome-genome-assembly--contig:-NODE-130-length-90894-cov-6.751737_pt1 | contig 90894 bp, 87 predicted proteins | sample MGYA00241905_ERZ509174 | MGnify/ENA primary metagenome ERZ509174 (study PRJEB26280, sample SAMEA2338851) | human gut metagenome | biome: human gut; feature: human-associated habitat; material: faeces... | reverse complement strand
TCCGTGTCTCCGGCAAATTCCTTCTTCGCCGCGACAACAAATATTAGTATACTCGTTATTTTTGAAAGGTCAAATCAGCCTTTTCATTCGCTTTATCATAGATACAGCCGGCAGAGTTGTGATAGGGCGGGGCCTGGTCTCGTTCGGTAATATCAAGACTAGTAGTCATTTTCACTTTATTTCTGCTTTCTTTGTTCGGAAAAGATGGATTTTTAACTGATATTTTTTCTAAAAGTTTTTTGCTTTTTTCTTTTTGAATTACAAAAGCGCTTTCTTACTTGTTTGCTCCTCGACAATCTCAATCGCCAATTGGCAGCGGTCATAAACATCCCGCGCACTTAGCTGCAGGCCTTCAGCCAGCCACTCGTACAGGATCGCGTAGATGATGTGGGCAGCATTGTTCAAGGTCTTAATCGAATAATCCCCGCTTACGGAATGAGCATCAACATAGCAAACTGTCTTCTTTCGCAGCAGCCATTCAACCTTCTGCGGAAACCGGGCCGCAAACTCTTTGCCCTTGATTTTCCCCTTCTCCGCATCAATCAAGGCCAGCAGGTTCAAAATGAAACAGCGGTCTTTTTCCATATAAGTCAATAGCCTCTTAAGGCCATTGCTATAATCACTGGTGGCAAAGTACAAGTGCTGGTCTAGCTTCTTTAATAGTAATTCCGCACTGAGCTGCCGCATGCTGCCATAGTGGGCGTAAAAGGTTGGCCGTGAGCAGGCAGCTAGCTTGCAGAACTTCTTGACGTTGATCTCACTGCCCCTCTCGCTGTCCAAGACCTGGGCCAGGATCTGATTAGCTTCCAAAAGTTTGATACTTGTAATCATTTTTACTACCTCCGTTCGTGACACATTATCTGTGCCAGGAACTTTTTTTGCAGCCGGCAGCGGTAAAAGCATGGTCTGGCGCGATTTCGACTTTATTACGATTTATTCATAATGAAAAAACGGCAGCGCTGCAGCCGCCAGCCCCCCTTTTCTTTCCGAAAACAAAAGCCAGCCCTGACCCTTCCTTGTCAGTGCTGGCTTTCTAGTGCTGTGTTGTTGCGTTTTATCTTCCGCTTTCGCCTCAGTCGCTGTGTTCTACTCACTTTTCACCTATTATCTTATCATAAAATTTATACAAAGCTTAGCAAATTCCTATGCTAATTTTGCTAAGATTTTTTCTTTTAAGAAAGCCCCCTCATCCTTTGCTTCTCTAGCCCTCCTTCCCTTTTGATTCACTTTGAACATTATTTCCCACCTGTTATTTTCCCGAAAAAAAGACCCACCCGCCTTGGGTGAGTCAAAATCTTTAAGCTTGTGGTTCTCTCCATTCACCGCCTTGAGCTAGCTGCTGCTTGCCAAGTTCATTAATGATCACGGAGATGTGTTCCTTTGGTGCGCCAGTGTCTTCTGAGATCACCCGGGTCACGTCCTTCATCATCTTTTCCAGTTGTTCTGGCGTCCGGCCAGCCAAGAGTTCAATGTGTACAAATGGCATTGTTTTGCTCCTTTTTTTAAAAACAAGTAACTTTTCCTACATTATACCTGCTTTTTTAGAAAAAAGTACCTGCCAAAGCTATTTTGCCAAAAGTTCCTTAATTGCCTGGTCCAGCGGGGCCAAGCCGCCCAGAACTTCTTCCAGGTCGCTGCTTTCTTCCATCAATGAACCATCATCAATTGGCTGTTGGAAGGCAGCGTACATTGCCGCCGTGTCATGATCCAAGCCCAGGCCTTACAAGACCTTCACATATTCGTCCTGGCTGACCTGCTTGGCTGCTGCTTCTTCACCAGTTGCCACGTTCAAAGCCGCTGCCAGGTCCTGGTAGCTCCGCTTCGGGCCGGCAAATTCGTAAACTTCCTTTGGATCATCACTGGTCAAAACCTTAACCGCTGCCGCGGCATATTCACTTTCCGGTGCCCAGCCGGCAAAGTTGTTAGCCCAGTAGATCCGGTTGGCCGGACCTAGAGCCAGGAAAGTCATTTCGTTTTCCAGGTACCAGTTGTTGCGCAGGAAGGAGTGCTTGAGGCCGCTCTCCTTAAGCAGCTTTTCCGTCAGCTTGTGGTCAGCTGCCAGCCAGTTGTCGCTTTCACTGGCCTTCGGGAAACTGGTGTAAGTCACGTAGCCAACGCCGGCATTCTTAGCAGCTTCAACCACATTCTTGTGCTGGTCAGCTCTAGTTACTGCCCCGCCTGGCTGAGAGGAAATAAAGAGCAACTTGTCTACGCCAGCCAGGGCCTTTTCTACAGCTGCTTCGTCGCCGTAGTCAGCCTGGCGGATTTCAATTCCAGCTGGCAAAAGCTGCTTCCCCTTTTCTTTGTTGCGGACGATCTACACTACATTTTCTGCCCCAACTGCATCAACCAAATTCTTGACCGCGATCTGGCCGAAGTTGCCAGTAGCCGCTGAAATAGCGTACTTCATAATTGCCTCCGTTAGTTTCTTTTTCTCTTTTTCTATTTCATTCGCTTGTTATTTTTAAATCTACACCAATTCCAGCACGTGTATTTTTAAAGTCAACATCTATTTCCATAAAAAAACGCCAGCTTTCGCTGACGTAATTAGGCAAGCTGCCCTTCTTCTTTTATCTGATCGACAATTTCCCGCAGGCTGATCTCCCGCATCTTGGCAAAAGCCGCCTCTTCCACTTCCGCGTAGGCCTTGGCCAGCGGCCCTTGAATGTTGCCGCCAACCGGACACTTTTGCTCCGTGTCTTCATCAACGTGCAGCAAGTGGTGCTCCATACCGACTGCCGCGAAGATATCGTAGAGGCTGATCTCTTCCGGCTTCTTGGCCAGTTCCGGCTCAGCGCTCCCCTGCTTGGTCTTCAAAAACCCTGCCTTGCGCAGGTCCATCATCAGACTCCGCACCATGCTGGGATTGGTCACGATGCTACGCGCGATCGCCCGGCTGGACAGGTCATCATCGGGAAAAATCTCGATGTAGGCCAGCAGGTGGACCGCGTCACTCAATTTATGGGAAAATTTCATTTTTTACCAGATCATTTTTAAAAAAGCCTGTTTCCTTAATCTTAACAGCTTTTCCGGCAATTTGCCACTTCCGCTGTGTTCCACGTGAAACTACCGCTGGCATTTCTCCCGTAAAAACTTGATCAAGTCCGGGCTGCAGTTTTTCTTCAAAAGCAGCATGCCCTGGTCCGGAGCCGGCATCATGATGATTTCCTCGTCAGTTTCAACATAGCGGGTGATCTGGTCATAGTGGTATTCCCCGTCCCCCCGGTTGGTCAAAACCAGGAAGTGATCCGGGTAGAATTCGTAGCGCACGTAGTCATCCTTGATGGCTGGCATGCCCGCGTAAATCTTCTTCAGCCGCCGCTTGTAGAGGTAGACGATTGCCGCCGGGTAAAAAGCAATCACCAGGGCAAACATGACAGTGAAGTCATACTGCTTCAAGGCGAAAGCCACCGCTCCGGCCGCGATCCAGATTGCTTCCGCGATCATGATGATCCGCCGCCGGCTCTTTTCCGTCACCTTCATGGCCATCCTGGTGTACTCGTTCAAGTCCATGTGAATCTCGCTGATATATAAGGCATGTGCCATCTGCCTCACGTCCTTTCTATTAAAAATTATAAGCTATTCTTCCCTGCCCGTAAAAAAAAGACGCGCCATCGCGCGTCTAATAATACTAATACTTGTCTTCCTTGCTCTTTTCATAAGTTTCGGCGATTGCCAAATTGTAGTATGGCATCAGCCAGATACCCAAAATTCCCAGGGTAAAGGCGGTCAAAATGTACCAGCCTAAGAAGGATAAATTAAGGCAAAGCAGCTTCCAGACCCGGCCCTTGGTCAGCTTCCAGCCAGCCCCGATTTCTGCCCAGACTGACCGCTTCTGCCCGGTCCGCACATCATCGTCGATCACGTAAACGACATAGGTCAGCCGCAGCTCAATCCAGACCAGCAAAACGACCAGCAAGATCAAAAGAATGATGCTTACAGCTACCGATACTTGCGGAATGGCTGACCCAACCACCGCGGCCGCGATCGCCACGGCCACGGTCCCGATGATCAAGGCTTCAATCACCCCATAAATGAGCAAGCGGGCAATGTGCTGGCCGGTTAGGCCGCACCAGGCATTTGGCTCTTCCCCGCCCTTTTGGATCTTATTCCGCCAGCGATCAAAGAAGATGTAGCCGTTAGCCGTCAAAAGCGCGGCCGCGATTTCCAAGAGAAAGAAGATGATATTAGCTCCAACCCCCGACTTGGAATCAGTGGCCTGGTCAACGACATTCGGTATGATATTTGCCAAGACCAAGAGCAGGCCCATCGGAATGTAGAACTTCTTCGGGATCTGCTTCAGGTTTTCCCGGGCCAGGGCCCGGATTTCCTTCGCTTTCATTGTTCTCTCCTCTGTAAAAAAGTTTTTATTATTTTTGCCATTATTATAGCACTGATTGTTTCACATGTAACATAATTCTTTTCCTATCTTCCCCGCTGCTCCCTTGTGTTATGATGGTAAAAAATCTTTCCACAGTGAGGTAAAATCCATGGAACTTTCCCCATTGAGCCCGCCCCGGCTCGTCAGCAATCAGCAAGAAAACATCTGGCAAACCCTGCGCCGGCAGCTTCTGACCTGCCAGTCCTTTACCTGGGCCGTGGCCTTCATCACCACCGACATGCTGCCCCCTTTCAAGCTGGTCATGGAAGACCTGCAAGCCAGCGGGATCCGCGGGACCATCATCACCGGAACCTACCTGGCCTTCAACCAGCCCCGGGTTTTCGCCGAGCTCTTAAAAATTTCCAATCTTACCGTCCGGATCGCGGACGGTCCCTTCCATGCCAAGGGCTATCTTTTTGACCATGGGGACTGGCAGACCGCCGTTATCGGCAGCGCCAACTTCACCCGCTCCGCCCTCCTGGCCAACCAGGAATGGTGCCTCAAGGTCGATTCCCAAACCGATTCGACCTTGCCCCGGCAACTAGCCGCGGCTTTAGCGGACTTGACGGGCAAAAGCCAGCCCCTGACTTACACCTGGCTGGCTGACTATGAAAAAAGCTGGCAGCCGCCAGCCAAGCCTGTGTTACACGTGAAACAAGAAAAGATTGTTCCCAACCAGATGCAGGCAGCCGCCCTGGAAAATCTCCAAGCCTTAGTCAAAAGCGGCGCCCGCCGGGCCCTTGTCGTTTCTGCTACCGGGACGGGGAAAACCTACCTGGCGGCTTTGGCGGTCAAAGACTTTGCCCCCCGCCGCTTCCTCTACCTAGTCCACCGGGAAGAGATCGCCCGCAAGGCCCTTGAGACCTTCAAAAAGGTTATCGGCGGCAAGGACAGCGACTTCGCCCTTTTGACCGGGACCAGCCACCAGCAGGCCCGCTACACCTTCGCGACCATCCAGACCGTTTCCCAGGACCAGTTCCTGGACAGCCAGGCAGCTGATTTTTATGACTACATCTTGATCGATGAAGCCCACCGGTCCGCCGCGCCCAGCTATCAAAAAGTCCTCAACCACTTCAGCCCGGCCTTTTGCCTGGGTCTGACAGCCACGCCAGAGCGGATGGACCAGCAGGATATTTTTGCCCTCTTTGACTACAATTTAGCCTACGAGATCCGCCTGGCCGATGCCCTGGAAAGCAAAATGCTCACGCCCTTCCACTATATCGGTATCCGCGACTATGAAATTGACGGCCAGACTTCTGATGACTTCAGCGACCTCCGCTGGCTGGGCGCGAAAAAGCGGGTCAGCTACCTCCTTAAAGAACTGGATTATTACGGCTACAGCGGTCCCCGCCCCTGCGGCCTGGTCTTCTGCAGCCGGCAGGAAGAAGCCCGGCAATTGGCGGAAGCTTTTACTCAACAGGGCCAGCCGGCCCAGTCCTTGACCAACCAGGATTCCCCAGCTGTCCGCCGGCAGGCGGTCAAGGATCTGGAAAGCGGCCGCCTTCACTACTTGGTGACGGTCGACCTTTTCAACGAAGGCGTGGACATTCCCGCCCTCAACCAGATCGTCATGCTCCGGGCCACCCAGTCAGCCACGGTCTTTATCCAGCAACTGGGCCGGGGCCTGCGCCTCTACCCGGGCCAGGACTTCGTCACCGTCCTGGACTTCATCGGCAACTACCAGAACAACTACCTGATCCCCCTGGCCTTAGCCGGGAAAAAGCTCTCCCGCGACCAGCTGAAGTACCAGCTGCAAACCGTCAGCTTTGCCGGCCTGTCCACCATCAACTTCAGCCGGATCGCCAGCCAGGAAATCCTGGCCTCCCTGGACAAGGTCAAGCTGGACTCGCTCAAGCAGCTGCGGGAAGCCTACGCGGACCTGGCCCAGCAGCTGGGCCGGGCGCCCCTTTTGCTGGATTTCGCCAAAAAAGGCCAGGTCTCACCCCGCCTCTGGCTGGACAACAAGTCCCTGCCCCACTACGGAGCCTTCCTGGAAAAAATGGGCCAGCCCTACCAGCTGTCCTCTTACGAAAGCCAGGTCCTCTCCTTCGTTACTAAGGAACTGGCCCCAGGCCAGCGGCCACATGAACTTTTGCTTTTGCAGGCCCTTTTGCCAAAAGGCCAAATCAGTCAGACAGACTTCCAAGCTCTGTTAAAAAATTACGGGGCCTACGACTCACCCGCCTTGGAAAAATCTCTGGAAGCCATCCTCTCCTTGGACTTCTATGATGTCAAAAGCGGATCAACTAGCCAAAAGGCCAAGTACGGCGGCGAGCCTGTCGCCTGCTTAAAGGACGGCTGCTGGTCCTTAAATCCTCAGATCGTCCAAGCTAGTCCCGACTTCCTCCGTCTGTTTAAAGACGCGGTCGAAACCGGCCTCTTCCTCGCCAAAGAAAAAGACCCAGCGCAAGACTTCACCCTCTACGCGGCTTACGACCGCAAGGAGGTCTGCCGCCTGCTCAACTGGCCACTAGACGTCAGCCGGCCCATGTATGGCTACCGGCTGAGTGGCAATGTCTGCCCGGTTTTTATCACTTATCAAAAAACTGACCAGGAGCAAAGAAATGCCCGCTATGACAACCAGGCACGCGGCCAGCGCCTGGCCTGGTATACCAGAACTCCCCGCCACCTGTCTTCCCCGGAAGTCCAGCAGCTTTTGCGGGGGACGGAATCTGGCCAGCAAGTCACCCGGATTCCGGTCTTCGTCAAGCGGGCGGATGCCTACGGCCCAAAGTTTTACTACCTGGGCTCAGCGAAAATCGACCCTGCCACGGTCCGCGAGGTAAATCTCAAGGGCAAGAGCGCGGTCGGCCTGGATTTGGTTCTGCCTGATCCCCTGCCAGCCAAAATCGCCGACCAACTTTTCAGCAATTAAAAAAGGCTTCCCAGCCGGGAAGCCTTTTAGTGTGCCCGCTTCATGACGCGTACGGTAATATCTTTCAAGGCAAAGTAGAGGATCGGCGTGCAGACCGCGGTTGAACAGGAGTTGATCACCGTGGCCAGCAGGCTCAGGAAGGCCGCGACCAGGGCTGGCTGCAATGCCGTCCCGGCCATCAAGGCAGCCACGACCATCGTCGCGTAAGAGGTAAAAATCTTGGTTACCCCGGCGATGACCGCCAAAATAATGATGTTCTTCTTGCTGTCGTTGTACTTCATGCCCTTGTAGACCGCGGACAAAATGGCAGCCACGACTACGACTTCCAGCATAGTCAGCCAGCTGGTAGCCGCGTAGCCGTTGAGGATGTCAAAGCCGCCCAGGCCGATGATCCCCGCCAGGGCCCCGTTACGGAAGCCCAGGTAAAGAATGGCCACGGCCGTCAAGGTGTTGCCGAAGTGGATGAAAGGCCGGCCAACGACTGCCGGCAGCGGGATCCGCAGGACCCAGATGCCGATATAAATCATGGCCGCGAACAAGCCGGTCATCACGACTGCTCTTAAAGAATTCTGTTCATCGCGCATTATTTCTCCTCCTTAAGATAGATGATCAATGCACTAATTGTGCAATTGCTGCAAAAGCCAAGGCAGGGCCGCCGCGTAATTAGGGCCAAAGCGCTGGTCCTGGTCCAAATCAGTTGCCAGGATTGCCTTGGCCACGAAGTCCCCGGCCACGCCAGCCGCCTGTTCCAAGTCCAGCCCGTGAAGCAGGCCGGCCAAGAGGCTGCTGGCAAAAAGGTCCCCCGTGCCAAAATAGCTGTGCGGAATCCGGTCCTGGGTCCTTTCCCAAACCCGGCCACCCCGGCTGAGCCCGTAAACCCCGATCCGGTTGTCGGCTAGGGGCACCCCGGTCAAAACTACCTGGGACAGGGCAAACTTCTGGGCCAGGCGCTGGGTGATCACGCAGGCCCGGTGGCTGTCAACTTCAGTAAAGTCCACCGGCTCATTCAAGAGCAACAGGGCTTCGGTCAAGTTGGGCGTCAAAATCGTCGCCTGCCGGGCCAAGAGCTGCATCTGGACAACATAGCTGTCATCAAAGCCGCGGTAGAGACGGCCGTGGTCAGCCATAGCCGGGTCCAGCAGGATGAGTTTCCCCTGCCGGCTGTATTCTTCCAGCCCCTTCTCCCAGACCCGGCTGGCCGCCTGGCCCAGGTAGCCCAAATAGATGGCGTCAAAAGAGATATTTTCCTTATCCCAGTGCGCCCAAATATCTGGCAGACTAGCCGACAGGTCCAGGAAGGTGTTCTCCCCGAACCCGCCCGTATGCGTTGACAAAATTGCCGTTGGCAAAGCCGCGGTCTGCAGGCCGCTGGCCCCTAACACGGGCAAGGCGACCGCCAGCGAGACTTGACCAACACAGGATAGATCTTGACTGATCAAGACTGATTTCACTTTGGCCCCTCCTTATTGCTCAGTAGCTCTATTATATACTTGCTTAAAAAAATATGAAAGTGATTGCTACGAAACTTTTTTCTAATCTGGTAATAACTAGTATAACACGGGCATTTTCATTTTCAGAGCACAAGAAAAGCCAGTTGCTTAGAAGAACAACTGACTTTGGTTAGGAATGTGTTGTGTATGTATAAAATTCAATGCAATGTTACATTGAGGAAAGAAAAATAAAAGAAATTTGGATGTTGCAACTTGCGGCTCTCCACAACCTCAAGCTACGAATCTAATATACAAGATAGTTGTGATGAAAATATGATCTTTTCCTTGCGAATTTCAAAACAGCTATTTTTTTAATTATTTACTTATACATCTTACTTATTACTTAGTAAGCATAATTTAAGCAGTCAGAAGTTCGTAAACGTAGCTGGTCTCGTTTTCCCGGTAGACCCCGTGCAGGGTGCCGACCCGCTTAAAGCCGCTCTTTTCGATCAAGTGCTGCATGGGCAGGTTATCCTCATGGGTGTCGACTCTGACGGACTTGATGTCATTGAAGCCACTGGTGAAGTAGTTGATCACTGCCTGGTAGAGTTGAGAAGCATAGCCGTTGACCAGTGTGGTCGGAGTGGATGGCCACCCGGTGGATGGTAACGTAGTCATTGGTATCTACCTGCCAGTGCCTGTCCAATTGATCATAAGCGTGGTCCGGCGCTGGAATAATGGTCAAGGTCCCGACGTTTTCCCCGTCGTCGGCCTTGGCCAGGTAGGCATAGCCATTCTCGATGTCCTGGCAGACGTGGTCAGGGTTCGGGTAGTCCCCCCTGCCACTGGTCAATCCCGCTTTCTGCCAGCTGGTTGCGCCCGTCCTGCAGGATCGCCATCACCTGGTCAAAATCTTTCAATTCTGCTTTTCTAATCTGCATTTCCTATTCGCTTCCTTATTTATATTACTGGTTCAATGACAACGACAAAGGGTATTTTACATAAGTCGGCAGGCAAGCTCAAACGATCTGCTTAAAGGGAAAGTGCTAAAAACTGTAATATTATTTAAGAATTAGAAAAGGTTGTGTCAAGGTTTTGTAACATTGCAGTTATATAATGAGGATTGTCGCAAAACAAACCACTTATTTTGAGCATTTTCAATCACACACTTTTTTAATGGGAGTACCAGATACATGAAGTTTAAACGCCTTAAACTGCTTGCCTTAGTCTCCACATTGACGGCAGCTGTAAGCATGAGCTTCGCCGGCCTAACACAGGCCAGCACGACCAGCGCCAGCAGCCGTTCTTATGGGGTCGACGTGTCAAGCTACCAGCCAACCAGCACGACCGAGTACAGCAAGGCGGGCGCTCAGTTCGTCATTGTCAAGGTCAGCGAAGGCACCAGCTACCGGAATCCAAACGCCAAGGCACAAGTAGCCAGCGCCAAGGCCAACAAACTGTTGCCAATGGCCTACCACTTCGCCAACTTCGGTTCCAGCTCATCCAGAGCGAAGAGCGAAGCAGACTACGCTATCGCCAGCGCCAAGGCAGTCAGCCTGCCAGCAGGCTCATACCTGGCTTGTGACTGGGAAACCAGCAGCGGCAACTCAACCAGCGGGAGCAGAAGTGCTAATACCAGCGCCATCATGGCCTTCATGAAGAAGGTTAAGGCAGCTGGCTACCAGCCATTGCTCTACTCTGGTTCCTACCTTTTGAACAACGCGATCAACATGAGCACGGTTACGTCAACCTACCCTAACTCATTGTGGGTAGCCTACTACACCAGCTCAGGCCGGATCGACGCGCCAGACTTTTCATACTTCCCGTCAATGAACGGGGTCATCATCTGGCAGTTCACTGAAAACTGGAAGGGGCTGAATGTTGACGGGAACATCTCAGTTCTGCCTCTGTCAATCAGCTCCAGCTTATCATCCAGTTCTTCATCAAGCCCATCTAAGACGCCAGCCAGTCAAGCACCTGTAAGCAAGACTAAGAAGAAGATCATGTCTAAGTCTTACGTCTACACTTCCGCCGGCAAGAAAACCGGTGCTTACAAGAGCGCGTACACTTACGTTTACGTGATCGGCGGGATTGTCAAGATCGGCAACAGCAACTACTACAAGATCGGGACCAACCAGTACATCAAGGTCAACAACGTTGATGGTACTGCCCGCAAGCTGGTTCACAGTGCTTGGACTTACAATAGCAAGGGCAAGCGGGTGAAGTCAGTTGCTAGCTTAAAGAAGGGCAAGCAGGTCTTCACTTACGGCGGCAAGCGGAAGATCGGTAAGAAGACTTACTACCGGATCAACGTCGGCCGTTACATCAAGGCAGGCAACGTTAAGTAAGCCGGATCGCGAATTAATTTTAGAAACAAACAAAGCTCTAATTGCTACAGAGGCAGTTAGAGCTTTTTTCATAAAAAAATTAGCGGTAATACTTGGTCAGCAAAAGGAGGAATAATTCGACAATCGCATTGCTTCGATTGCATCACTTTCTGATAATCATCGCGCTTCGATTGTATCAAGCCATGCACTCATCGCTACTCATAACTTAGGCATCCTCCAGTTACTTCTTACTCCTTTTAAAAGATCTGACGATTTGCGTGCTTACAGCAATGACTATCACCGCGACAGTGTAAATGCTACTCCAAATCTTTTCGCTTTCCCAAAACATTTCAGTTGCTGCCGCGGAATGCTCACCAAAAATCATCATGCCATAACTATAGTAGAGCGAATGGAGAGTTATGAAGACCAAGCCTACGCCTACTACTATGATTAACAGTACTTCTGCCAGCCAGGTAAAATATTTTTCTAACATCGCTACTGCTCTTCCCGCAGCTGGCTCCGCTTGTTGAAGTAGTTGCGGTAGGACAGGTAGCCCGCGATCACGGCGCCCAGGCCAGTCGCTGACAAAAGCATGAAAGTGACCATGATCTGGTACTTGATTGCATAAACTGGATCCACGCCGGCAAAAATCAACCCGGACATCATCCCCGGCAGGTTGACCAGCCCCACCGTCTTAGCTGAGTCGATCGTCGGCTGCATGGCAGTCTTGATGCTCCGCCGCAGGATGGTCATGCTGGCCGTCTTCACGTCAGCCCCGAGGGCGATTTTTTCCAAAACCTGCTGGCGCTGGTCATGGAAACCCGTGGCTAAAACCTTATAGCACAGACCCATAGCCACCATCTCATTGCCGGCGATCATCCCCGTAATCGGAATGATCTGCATCGGCTTCAGCTTCACCGTCTGAGTCAGCAGCAATACGCCCAAGGTGATGTAAGTCCCGATCAAAAGGGCCATGATTGACTGCCAGAGCTGGCGGTTCGGGTTTGGATCCCGCTTATTGGCGTTCCAAGCCGCGTTAAAAATGATAAATAAGGTCATCAAGAGGGTCAAAAGGGCATTGTTGACCTGCATGATGAACTTCAAGACGTAGCCGACAATGACCAGCTGGACGATAGCCCGACCCACGCTGTAAAAAATGTCCCTGGTCAAGCCCAGCTTTTCCTTCCAGGAAATCGCCACGGGTACCAGGACCAGGGCAAAAGACAAGATTAATGACAGATCGCTGACAGCTATTGCTTTCATTTCAAAACTCCTCCTTTTTCCATGTGCAGGAGCTGCTTGGAAGCGGCCAGCTCCTCTTGGTCATGGGTCACCTGCACGATCGTGGTTCCCTCCTGGTGCACCCGGGCGATCAGCTGATAGACGATTTGCTTGCTCTCTTCATCCAGCCCGGTCGTCACTTCGTCCAACAGGAGGAGCTCCGGCCGGAAAAGCAGATTACGGATCAAAGCCACCCGCTGCTTCTCCCCGCCAGACAGGGTGGTAATCTTTTTATCCAAATAGTCAGCTGGCAAATCTACCTGCTTCAAAGCTTCCTGGGCCCGCTTTTCAGCAAAGTCCTGCTTGCGGATGGCAAAAGGCAAGGCCAGGTTGTCCTTAACCGTTTCGTCGAACAAGGTTGGCTGTTGAAAGCAGTAGGACACCTGCCGGCGGTACTGGACCAGATCCAGGCTATCAAGATTTTGCCCCTTGTAAAAAATCTCCCCCTTATTAGGTGAGATCAAGCCCGCGATTAGCTTCAAAGTCGTGCTTTTCCCGCTGCCCGATGGTCCGGTCAAGGTGAGGTAGTCCCCCTCCTCCACGGCAAAGGAGACGTCTTGCAGGATTTCCTGGTCACCTGCCCGGTAGGACACCTGCTTGAGTTCAATGAGTGCCATTTTCTTCCTCCTGATTTCTGCAATTTTTATACTGCAGTTACATTATAGTCCAAACCGGATGAAGCAAATTTTATAAAAGATCGAAGAATTTTGGGCAAGAAAAAACCGCCACCCTGCAGGTGACGGTTAAAATTATGCTGACTAGAGGATTCGAACCTCCGACCCCTTCATTACTAGTGAAGTGCTCTGCCAACTGAGCTAAGTCAGCGACTCTTGTGCCTTAACACAGTTATTAATTAAACCATAAAAACGTGTCCTTGACAAGAGCTTTCGCGAAAAAAGTTGATTTTTTTAGTCGGACAACTACTTAAACAGTTTGAAAAGCAGACTGCCGATCCCAAAACTGCTGACGTCATGCCCCGTGCAAAGAATGCTGAGACTGCTGGCCGGCGTAATCTCCTTACGGGACAATTGCTCAGCCTTTCTTTCAACCATTTTTTCAAAATCTAAAATTACATTGTTCATGCTTCTCCCTCCTTGCCTGTCAAAGCGGCAGCCAGCTGAACTCATCGCGCTGCCGCAGGTCTTTCAGCAGGGTCAACAATCCCGCGATCACGGTTGAAAAGTCCAAGCTCAGCTTGTAGCCGTATTTTCCATGCGCCAAAATTTCGTCATTGTTAGCGACCAAATACTGGTTCAAAGCAGCTAAAGCGTAATCCAGCAGCGCATAGTCACCATCACCAGCCAGACTCTTAGCCAGCGGAAGTACCCCGCTGTAGCCCGATACCAGCGTCTCCATGTAAGTGCAATAAGTCAAACAGGACTTTTTCAGCTTATCGAACGGGAGCTGATATCTCTGCTTAAAGGCCGGGTCCTCCCTCATGAATTTATGCATCAGCAGGGCCAGGCCGAAGTTCCCGTTTTCCAAATATGGAAGCAGCCTTTCAAAGCCGCGCGATTGATCGCTAATGGTCAAAGTCTCTGCTTCTTCAGCATGGTCCCGCAAAATCCGCGAAACGATTTCTTCCGCCACTTCTTTTTGCCCTAATTGCCAAAAAAGCCAGCTCACGCCGCCCCATCCTGTCAGCAGGCCAACATCCTCATCCGCGAAATTGGCAAAATCCACCTGTTTCCATCTGCCGGCCAGCTCTTCCGCGATTTTTTCGCTTACTTCCGGCTTCTCTTCCCGCAAGGCCAGGGCAATCCCAGTCAAACCCGTGGCCAGCGAATTGTCCGCCATATTCAGATCAACTTTTTGCCGCAGGATTTGCCGAAGTTGCTTGGCCAAGGCCGGAAAATCCCGCTTTTCCAAGACACTTGCCAGTCCAGCCAGACCGTTGAACAAGCCGGTTGCCTCAGACTCTTCCGCAATCTTGATTATCTTCCCTTGATTTCTTGCTACCCAGGCCTGCAAGTCCGCATTCTGGCCAACTGCCCATAAAATGCCCGCGGCACCGCGAGCTAAGTTCAGCAGTTCCATAGGATCAGCATTTTTCTCATGCAAATTTGGCACTAATCCTACCTGGTCAAAGCGCGAATGCCGCAAGATCCCCCTAGTTAAGCCATCTGTAAAAAAGTCCACGGTCTGCCGGCTCAGATCTTTCTCGGGGATAGCCAGGGGCTTTTTCAGAAAAATCGGTTCGGACGCCTGCATGTTTCCTGCAATTTTCCGTAAAAACTGGACCAGGTCCTGGCCAAAATAGCCCCCAATCCATTTTTCCTGCTTGGCAATTATATCCGGCGCCAAATCAGCGACTGGAATGACCGGCAGGAAAAGATAGTAGGCAATCCGCGCCAAGGCAAAATCGTCAGCTTCCGCGTAAGTCTTGGCCGCCCGCGAAACAAAGCCAACCGTCGTCAAACCCGGGACATACTTCTCCGTAGCCTTGCCCGCGTTTTCAAGGTCAATCAAACGGACATCCCCGTCTTCTGTAACCAGGATATTGCTTAAGGACAGGTCGCCAACGGCGAGACCGCGGGCGTGAATCTGCTTTAGCAGCTCCTTCAGCTGCTCTAAAATTTTGATCGCCTTGGCCTTATAGCGGGCCTTTTTTTCAAGATCCCCAACGACAAAGGGAAATTCCGTGGCCAGAAGCTCTTCCAGGCTTTGTCCAGCAATATATTCCTCTACCAAAAAGTGGTGCCGCCATGAGGTAAAATCGTCCAGATAATTCACCACGCCTGTCAGGTCCGCCAACTGCCGCAAGATTTCCGCTTCATTTTCAACTCTGGCAAAGCCGTCCTTCAGATTGGCATCCAGTCCTGCCTGCTGGCGTCCTTCCTTTAAAACTACTTTTTTCCCCTCATGCAAGGCCAAATACACCCCGCCAGCATTGCTGAAGTGCAGGGCTTCTTTGACTTGATACTCCTCTAAAGGAGCGAAAGCCTCCTGCTTTGGAAAAGTGTTTTTACCAAAAATTGGCAGGTCTTTGACAAAATCGGCTTGCTGGTAATAAGGCAGCCGCTGGTCTGCTACTTTGTTTCCAGCCGGGTCATATATTGCCGGAACCCGCTCGCCAGCCGCGTTGACCAGATAAAGCGGCTTAAAACCGCCGTAACGGAAATAAACGTTGCTTTCCTGCCAATTTTGGTCGCTCAAAATATACGGTCCCAGAGCAAAAGTTTCCGTTAGCTTTTGCAATTCTGCCAGCAGGCAAGCAAATTCCTCCTCGCCGCGTGGGTAAACCGTGATAAACTTCCCGCTTTCGCCGCGGTCAGCGTACTTGGAATTCGATTCAACGTATTGCTCCAGGCTGCTTTGAAACTTGAAAGAAACTTTCTGCTTGATCAGGCACGGCGCCACCGCATCCAGCATCCCCTGGGCCTGCTTAACCGTGGCACTCAAGTGAATCTTCCAGCCCTGGACCGGCAATTCATCTGGCTCATACAGGACGTAATGCCAATTAGCAGTCTTTTTCTCCAGCCAGGCCGCATCCGGCCGGTCTTTAAGCGTAAAAAAGTGCTCTTCCTCTCCTTTTTGCCGGGTGTAAAAGAGGCTGCCGCTGTTCCTGGCCGCCTCCAAATACTTTATCTGCTCCTCCAACATGCATGCCTACCTCTTTTCCTTGAGCTGCTGTTCATGAACATAGCGGCGATAGTCGGGAACTTTTTCCAGCAGTTCCTCATGACTGCCGCTGGCAACAACTGTTTTATTCTTGATGAAATAGATCCGGTCGCTGTTGGCGATCGTGGCCAGCCGGTGCGCGATCGTGATCTGGCCGCAGTTCTTGGTCCGCTTCAACCGGTCCAAGGCGGTCATGATGATTTTTTCAGTATCCGCGTCTAAATTTGACGTTGCTTCATCTAAAAGCAAAAATTTAAAGTCGCGCAGGCAGGCCCGGGCAATCTGCATCCTCTGCCTTTGCCCGCCTGACAGCTGCTTTCCGCTCTCTCCCAGCAGACTGTCTAACCCTTTCGGCAATTTTTTCGCGTATTCCTCCAAACGCACCAGAGCCAAAGCATCCCAAAGCTCCTGGTCTGTCACTTTTCTGTTTAAGCCCAGGGTCAAATTATCACGAATGCTCCCCGAGATAATCGTGTTTTCCTGCAGCACGACGCTGAAAAAGCCCCGCCATTGCTCTAGGGAAAAATCCGTGCTGACCTGGCCGTTTAAACTGATCCGGCCCGCGGCAACTGGATACAAGCGGGTGATGACGTTGGCCAAGGTGGTCTTCCCAGCCCCCGTCGCCCCAACCAGGGCGATTTTTTCACCACTCCTGGCTTCCAAATCGACCTTTTCCAAGACTGGCAGATCCTGGTAGGCAAAACTGACCTGGTCAAGCCTCAGCAGACTGCTGCCTGGCGCGACGGCCAGCTGCTCCTTGCCAGCCGTTTCTTCAGCGGTTTCGTTAATGATTTCGCTGATCTTGCGCGTGGCACCCAGCATTTGCTTTCTGTCAGAATAAAAAAGCGCGACATTGTTGATTGGGCCAATAATTTGAAAGAAGTACATCATAAAGGCCCCCAGGGTTCCAGTCGATAGAGAGCCGCTTTTTACCCTCAGTGTCCCATAAAGAACGACGGCCATAATCAGACAAAAAGACAGCATTGACTGCAAGGGCCCAATCATCGCCGCGATCCGGTCACCTTTCAGGGACAGGCGGTAGAGCTTGTTGATCTCCCTGGCATTTTTGGCAAAAACGTCCTCTTCCGTCTTATTCAATTTAACAGTCTTGATCTGCTTGATGCTCTCACTGGTGACCCCGGTCAGAGCAGCCAAGCTGCTTTGGGTTTGGTCAGCGATCACTTCGCTGATTTTTCCTAAAGGAACGGTCACTAGTCCGTCAATGGGAAAGACCAGCAGCATGAGCAGAGTCAGCTTCCAGTCCAAAGAGAAGGTGATAAGCATCGTGCCCAAGATAGTCAAGCTGCCGGTAACCACCGCCGGGATCGTTTCGGTCAAAAAGCTTCTCAGCACGTTGACATCATTGATGATCCGGCTAGTCAAATTGCCGCTGATCTGCTGGTCAAAATATTTCTGCGGCAGGCGCAGGACCTGCTTTTGAAGACGCAGGCGCAGCTGGCGGACTTGGCGGTCGCCTTCACTGCTGATCAAGTAGTCGCTTAGGCTGCTGACCAGGAGGTTGCCGATCAGGATCAGCCCGCCCAGCAGCAAGACTTTTTTAGAAAGGCCGGACCAGGCGAACTGCTTAAGGTTGATAGAATGGCGAACCAGCAGGGGCAAATACAAGTTCAGCAAACTGGCAATCATGCTCAGCAGGATCCCCCACAGCAAGCGGGGCGTGATCTTTAGCAGCTTCATGGCTTAACGGATTTTAATCGAAAAGATCGAAAAGTGGCTGTCGCTGTTTGGGCACATGATGCTGATATGGCTATGGGCATTTCGCCAATTCCAATGCTTGCTTCTTGGCTGCTCCAATTCCTTGAAGGCTTGGCTCAGTTCTTTTTCAATCATCAAAATGTAATTTCCCATGAGATTGCCTCCCTTAAAGAATTAGCCCAAAATGTTAAAGTTGATGTGATTGCACAGAATGCTGATATTGCTGTTGCTTACTCTCGTTTTTCTTCTATGCTTTTTAGCCCGGATACTTGTAGCAATTCCTTGTAAGTTCTTCAATGCTGGATTATTTTCTGTTTGAAAATTTTGAGTATCTGTATTCATAGTTATTTCCTCCCTTAAGATCTATGCTTCCTGTTATATGCCTTTCCAGCCTCCCGCGAAAAAATAATTTTTGAACGTTGAATTTCTGGCCTTGAGCGTTGCTGGCGTTTCACTTTGCCGGGCACTGCTTTAACATAAATAACAACTATTCTGTAGCACGTGTATTTTCAAGGAAATAAAAAAATGATCAACAGCCTGTTCAACAATCTAGCTTTCAACCCTTACCTTTTCTCGGTCCTCCTGGCCTTTACCCTTGCCGGTGTAAAACGGTCTGACCTGCTCCTCTATCCTCTCTTGTTGCTCCCGGTACTCTTTGGCTACCAATATGTCCTGGCGGCCATCATCGCTTTGCAATTAATCTCCCAGCTTTTCGCGCGCGGGCAGGCAAAAAGCTTAAGCAGGCTCTTTTTCTACTATTTAGTCTTGATCCTTTACCCTATCCTGGGTGAGCTCTTCGGCTGGATCGTCCAGCTGCTCTTCTACTTTTTTACTCACCACCTGCTTGATCACGTGGCCATTAATTTAGTTTGTTTCCTTCCGGAAATCTTGATCTGCCTGCTCTTTTGCTTTTTGAAAAAGCACTTTGCCATAAATCTGGAAAAAATTGCCGCTGACGTCAAGGGCAACCCCCAGTTTTTAAACTTGCTGGTTTGGATCGTTTGGTCCTTCCTGCTGGTCACCCACGTGATTTGGTCCATGATCGAGGTCTTCAGCATCGCCCCCTTGGTGGAACTGGGCTTGATGACTATCGTGCTTTTGCTGATCACGGTCCTCTTTTTCAATCTCTACCAGGCGATTCAAAAAAACCAGGAAATTATGGCCACACGGATTCAAAAAGCGGAAATCCAGCAGATCCAGGAGTATTCCTCCCGCTTGGAAGAGGCAAATATCTCCCTGCGCAAGGCGCGGCATGATTACAAAAACAGCCTCCTGGCGCTAAACGGCTACCTGCTGACCGCCGATGTCGCCGGGGCCAGCAAGTACCTTGAAGAACTGGTCGCTGACAGCAACCGCCTGCAAGAAGCGGCCAACTCAATGACTTTGGAACTGGCCAATTTGCAGATCAAAGAACTGAAGTACTTGATCATCGACAAGCTGCAGCAGGCCCAAGACCAAGGCATCAAGACCAAGGTTGAGATCAACAAGCCAATTGCTACTCTGCCCGTAAATATCGTAAGCATCATCCGCTGCGTTGGCATTTTTTTGGACAACGCGATTGAAGCCTGCCAGTCACAGGCAGATGGGCAGATCAGCGTTCTTCTGACCAAATACTCGGGCAATAACTATTCCCTGATCGTGCAAAATACGATTTCCCAGCCAGTCAATCTTGCCCAAGTTCTGAAGCCAAGGGTAACGAGCAAGCAGAATCATGATGGACTGGGGCTTGATAACGTCAACGAAATCGTTAACAGCGACCCATATTTGTCCTTGGAAATTGAGCAAAGCGTCAGCGAAATTTCATTTGAATTAGTTATTCAGAAGGGATAGAAAAAATGCTAGCCATCATCATTTTGGAAGACAATACTGCTGAACGTGAAATCATTCAGCAAATGATTGAAAACAGAATTCAGATCAACGAGACGCCTGCTGCTTATGATGCCCGTGTCGTCTTGAGTACCGGCGATCCTCACAGCGTATTGGCTTATATCGCGGAGCATCAAGATTTGAACTACCTGGCTTTTTTGGATATTGACCTGAAGACCAGTCTGGACGGCATTGAAGTCGCCAGCCGGATCAAAAACATCGGCATTTTGAGCCAAATTGTCTTTGTCACCGCCGACGCGACGGCCTTACGGCTAACCATTGAGCGGCACGTTGAGCCATTGGACTATATCACCAAAGACGCGGCTCCCTTAGAAATCCAGCACAGAATCTATGAAACAGTTGATACCGCGTATAAGCGCTACCGGCTGACCATGACTTCGGCAAAGCAGACAAGCTATTTTACCTACAGCAAGATCCGCAATTTTGTTGAGAAGATTCCACTTGCTGACCTCTATTACATCAGCATTCAGCCGAAGAAGTACAAGACTTTACGCGTTTACGCCAAAAACAAGGTCTTCGATTGCCTGGGCACCCTCAAGGATTATGAAAAAAGGTATCCTAGCTTGGTCCCAGCTGACCGGCAAAGCTTGATAAACCTGGATGCAGTACAAAATTACGACGAAAAAAAGGGCATCGCCTATTTTGATCAAGGCATTGCCCATTCCGTTGCCGTCCGTCGCCGGCGGTCTGTCATGTTGAAACTGAATGCAACAAAAAATGACCTTGCTTAAACAAGGTCATTTTCTTTATGTATGCTGATCTATGCTCGCAAGGCTACTTCCCGGTCAAACAGGTCCCGCTCTTCTTTAGTCAGATTGTGCGCGATCAAAACCACTGTCTGTTTAGACTGGAGCAATTTGTCCAGGATTTTCCGGCCAGCTGCTTGGTCGATCGCGCTGGTCCCTTCATCAACCAAGAGAAGCTGGCTGTCACGAACTTCCGCGCGGGCCAACACTACTTTCTGCTTCTGCCCGCCAGATAAATTGTCCCCTGCCAAGTCAACCGGCGTTTCCAGGCCTTGAGGCCAACTATCAACTGCCTCAGACAGCTGGGCGTCGGCCGCGCTGGCCTTCGCCTTTGACTCAAGCTCTGGATCAAACATGGTGATATTGTTCATGACGCTGCTTGGCAATAAGACCGCCTGCTGAGGCAGATAGCCGATTTTGGTCCGGTCAGGCTTCACCTTTTTTCCAGCTTGGTCAAAAAAGCTGATCTGTCCTCCGCTGGCCGCTGCTTCCCCTACCAGGAGCTTAAACAGAGTCGACTTGCCAGTCCCGTTGGCCCCGGTCAAGAGTACTTTTTCCCCCGGCTTAACTTGGATATCTGGATACTTGATTTCGTGTCCATTGGCAAAAGTCAGCCGCAGATCCTTTACAGAGAAGGCAGCTGGCGCTGTCCCCCCTTCTTCCGATTGAGCCAGTGGCTACCGCAAGTCCAGAATCTTTTCCCGCAAGCCGCGGCTGGCAACCAGCTACCCCCGGTAATTGGCAATGTTCATCAGAGAGCCAAACAAGTACAAGCTGAAGTCATTTACCGAGGCAATCAAGCCGAATTCGAGCTGCCCGCGCGCTACAAAATAAGCAGTCAGCAGGAAAATCAGCGTGTTCCCCAAAGAATAAATAGCTTGATTGAGGTAGTCCAGTTCCTGGTCAGCTTTCTGCTGCTTTACATAAGCAGACTCTAACTCGCGGGCATCAGCATGAATAATGCTTAGGAATTTTTCCCCGACCGCGTAGCGGCGCAAAGTATCAATGCCATTGAGCCAATCGGCCAGAGTCTGCAGATATTTCCGGTTGCTGGCCGAAATTTTGTCAGTAGCTTTTTGCAGTGGCTCATCAAGTACGCGTGGCAAGTACATCTGCAAGACGCTTACGGCAATAACCAGTAAGAGCAGGCTCCAGCGGAAAGAGGCCAGAGAACCGGCAACCAAGGCCCGTAGGACGGCCGAGTGCACGATGCCACCAATAGAATCAGCATACTGGTCCTTCAGCATTTCCAGGTCATTGGTCAATTCACTTTGAAGATTTTCCTTTGTCCCAGCCGCTTCAGCATAAGCGTGGGCAAGAACCTCCTGCCGGATCTGGTGAAAATACTTTTCAAGGTGCAGTTCCCAAAAATAATCGGTCACTTGATCCAGCAGGCTGCCAAGCAAGAGCAAGAAAAGCTGCAGAACCGCAAACAGCAGAAATTGCTGAAAATGCCGGTCTTTTATCGCGCTGAACTCCCAGGTCAAGACAAAAAAACTTTATTTATCTTTGCAAAACGCTGATAAATAAAGTTTAATCGTAAACAAGAATCTGTATAATGCTGACTAGAGGATTCGAACCTCCGACCCCTTCATTACTAGTGAAGTGCTCTGCCAACTGAGCTAAGTCAGCAACTCTTGTGCCTTAACACAGTTATTAATTTAATCATTAATTGCAGACTTTTGCAAGTCTTTTTGGAAATTTTTTATTTTTTCGGCTTATTTGCGCCGAAAGAACTAAAATCAGCAAGGAGGAAAAATATGGAAAAATTTACCGGCATACCTGTCAGCTTTCAACTGGTCTGGCTTCTGCGGATCCTGCTATCCGCCTTTTGCGGCGGCCTGATTGGCTTTGAGCGGGCAACACAGAGAAAGAGCGCGGGCCTGCATACTCACGTCGTGGTAGCCATTGCCTCCACCCTGTTTTCTATCGTCTCCAAGTATGGGTTCTACGACATGCTCACTTTCAGCAACGTTTCTTACGATCCATCGCGAATCGCTTCTTTGACGGTCACGGGAATCTCCTTTATCGGTGCCGGGACCATCATGGTCCATAAAGAGCAGATTTCCGGATTGACGACCGCCGCGGGACTCTGGGCCACTTCAGCCATCGGAATCGCGATTGGGGTCGGCCTTTACTGGGTTGGAATCGTGGCCGCCGTCCTGCTCCTGCTCGTGCAGCGCTTTTTGCGGGAAGAAACGGTCCTCAACCTGCTCCGCAAGGTCAGCATCAGCCTCTTGATCGAAGCCAGAAACACGCCCCATATCCTGGAAACCATTCAAAGCGAACTGGAAAAAAACGAGGTCCACCAGCTCAGCATCAAGATCATCAGCGTCTCTGACGACCATGTCCTTTTCAGCTGCGATGGCGAAATCGCCAGCCGGATCGATGAAAACCAGATCATCATGAACCTGCGCAAATACCCGGATATCAAGCGCATCACTTACTCGCCCGGCAGCAAGTAGCCCTCACGTGAAAAAAACTGACAGAGTGATAAAATATTTCTCTATAAAGACTTAGCTGACAAGGAGGCATTAACAAGATCTTGTACTAAAAAAATTGAAATCATGTGTTTTTAATCGTGAATCGGGGCAAAGAAGTAGAAGATTGCCGCCAAAATCACCAAGTACCCTACTTGCACGCCAGCCGCGAGCTTAAGCGTCTTTTCCATCCCCTGCATGGCCGGATCCTGCCGTTGGCTGTACAAGTACACCAGTGGCAACCAGCCCAACAACGGCAAGATGAAGCTTAAAACCAAAAGCAGAGTCAGCCAAATCGGCTTAATCGTTTCGATTTTCATTCCGCTCACTCCTTAGAATTGGACGCCGACAGTTCTAGTATCGCTAGAAATAGGAACGTATGCCCATTGCGTCCCAACTGCACACTTGTCAGTAGCCTGCCCCATCAAGTGCATCCCGCGAGGGGTCTTATACGTCCAGTGCTTCTTATTAACAATCGTGTTAAACATTGCACTACCGGATGTGATCCAAGCTGAAGTAACCTTCCCACTGTTTGGATATGAATATCCTTTTCCGTGCAAAGTGAACCAACCGGTCGTAATATTTGCTCTTGACTTCCACGTACATGTCGCTTGTCTAGAAACAAATGCTGCATCAGCTTTCTGTTCATTTAAGTTTGCAAAGACTGCAAAGACTGACATAGCCGCGGCTAAACTAATTAGCCCTTTTGCTTTTCTTCTCATAAAATACACTCCTAAAATCATCAAATAAAGAGAGATAACTTACTATACACTTTGCTTTCGCTTAGTGTACAATGTCATTATATTACTCTGCCGATAAATTGTTAAGATAAATATTGAAAGTAAATTTGTGTATAAAAGGATATATTACAATGGATCTATTAAAAATTGAGGGACTTTCCGTTAAATATAGCGAAAAAACTATTTTATCAAAAATTAGTTTTTCATTTTTGCCTGGCAATTTTTATTTAATTAAGGGACCTTCAGGGATCGGTAAAACTAGCTTAATAAATTGCCTTGGATTATTAAAAAAGCCGTCTAGCGGTTCTGTCTTCTGGGGAGAGAAGAATTTATGGGAATTGTCTGATAACGACCGTGCCGATTTTAGACACTCATATATTAGTTTTGTTTTCCAAAAAAATAATCTAGTGGAAAATATGTCTGTTAAGAACAACATCTTGCTTCCATTAGCAACGTCTTCTGACTACAATAGTGATCATGCTATAAAAAAATTATCTGAAATTACGCGATTGCTCAAGATTGAAGACTTGCTAGGCAAATTTCCAAAAGATTTGTCAGGGGGAGAGGAACAAAGAGTTGCTATCGCCCGGGCTCTTATCTCTCAATCAAAAATAATCTTAGCTGACGAACCAACAAGTTCACTAGACGAAACAAATGCTGACAATATATACGGCTTTTTGTCCAAGCTAGCACATGATTTTGGCAAAATTGTCATTGTCGTTTCACACGAAAGCCTGCCTTCCAAATACGCGGACAGTATATTAGAAATAAGAAACCAATCCTTGCTTATGGTAAAAGATGATACCCATTCCTTTACCAAAGATGAAGAGCCAATAAAAAAGACAAACGACTTAACGCTTAAACAATCTTTTAGTTATAATTCAAAGCTCAAGAACCATATATCTTCTCTTTCCTGTATTCTATCTGTCGTTGTCGTACTCCTCATGTTACTTTCTTCGTATCTGCCAGCACTGCCAACGATTCTTGTAAACAAGCAGGAAAGTTCATTCTCAGCTGTTATGGATAAAAACATCTTTGTGGTTAACGATGTTGCGAAAGTTAACAGTCCACAAGACCTTGATTCATATCGCGCGTTTAGCAGCAAGACTACCAGTAAAATCAAGAATGCCTTCTTAGGCGCAAAAGTATATCCCTTTATCAATTTTACTTCTTACGGAATCACCCCAACAAATGTGCGAACTGCAGTCCCAAAAAGCTATTCGATCTATTTAGGAAACAAGCAGCGGACAATCAGTAACGATTTTTCCATTCAGCCTATCTATCCTGAAGATCTCAATAAAAAATATTTCTACGAGTTTGGTAAGCCTTTAAAAAATTCCAAGAATTTTGTCGTATCACAAGATTTTCTATCACAAAATGGACTTTCAGTAAAAAGCGTGATGAACAAAGTCATAACGTTAAAGGCCTACGTTCCCTACTTGCTGTATATAACTGAAACTGAGCTTCCTAACGATAATACAAAGAGCATATCTATTGATGGCGATGTCTATAAAGTCGTAACCATTAAAGCTAAGATTTCCGGAGTATATAAGAGCAACTACCCTTATCACCGTTCTGAGCAGGGGAATGTATTTTTCATGGACTACAAAGCGATGAAAGACATTCAAGATAAGGTGATTTCCAAGTCTGATATTCATAAGCGAGTGTTTAAGTCTTTCAGTCAAAAGGCTTGGGCTCCGAGTGCTTATGTTCTGGCCATGAAAAATATCAATCAACTGAAAAGCGCACCTAAAAAGCTGTCCTCTATTTCTAAAGATATCCGTACATACTCTACGTTGCAAAACGTAGATAATGTCAAACAGCAGCTTGAACAAACTAAGCGCGCGACATACAAGTTTACATTTTTCATTGTTCTGCTTGTTTTTCTGGTTCTCTACGTTATCTTTAATATTATCTACAAGCAGCGGACTTATGAATTCGGGATTCTTAAGTGCATCGGCTTCTCAAACAAAGATGTCTTTAAGATCATCACAGCGTACTCTGTAAAGATCGGCACTCTATATGCCCTTCTCGGTACGATCATCACAGTAGTAAGCTACTTCATGTTAATCTCAAAGAATACGGCCATCGGTATGCCTATATTCTTTGAGGCACTGTTGAGACTTGTTCTGCTTTGCTATGTACTTACTTTCTTAGCGGTTTTGCCTACTTTTGCCAAAATAGCAAAAATTGATCCAATTGATGTTATTACCGAAAGCAGAACTGCAGACCTATAAAACAATTATTTTACGGCACTCATTAGAGTGCCGTATTTTTATAAAAAGCCTTCCCCGCCCCGCTTTTTGCGCAATAATGTACAATGTTAGCTAAGGAGGTTTTTGCCATGGCATCAACATTAGACTATCTGCGCTGGCGAGGCGATCTGCCTTTTCAAGCTTGCCCTTTCAACAGCCTGGATGCTTCCTTAATGGCATCCCTGGCCTACCTTCCCTTTGACAGCAGTACGGTTGGCCACAGCCTAGGCGAGGTCTGCCAGTCCATCTACCAACGTGAGCCTGACCGCTGGCAAAATCTGGACAAAACTGAACTCCTGCTCTTGCCCAAGTCTCCCCGTCTGGCTGACTTGACCGTTCTGGACTGGGTCAACAAGATGGAGATTGAGCCTGAACCCATCCAGTTCAACGCTGGCGCCTTCCGCCTGGACGATCGGACCATCCTGGTCGCCTACCGGGGCACCGACCAGTCCATGATCGGCTGGAGCGAGGACATGGTCATGGATTATACACCGGAAATTACCGGACATAGGCTGGCCGCTAAGTATCTTAACCAGATCGGCCAAGCTTACCCAAATGACCGGATCTATATCACCGGCCACTCCAAGGGGGGCAACTACGCCCACTACGCTTTGGCCTTTGCTGATCCGCAGATTCAAGCCCGGGTCATCAAGTCCTACAGCTTTGACGGACCTGGCTACCGGCACCAAATTTACGGAACCAGCGGCTTCCAAGACAATATCAAAAAGATGAAGACCTACATCCCGGAAAGCTCCATTGTCGGCTGCATGCTGGACCATACTGAGCGCGTCTTGGTCGTCAAGTGCAACCAACCAGTCCTCAGCCAGCACGACCCAAGAACCTGGAGCGTTGGCCGGGATAGCTATGTTTTGGCGCAAGAGGGCCTCACGACTACAGCCCGGGTGATCCGCCACTCCCTAATCGCCTTCAACCACCAGATTCCCGCGGAAAAAAGAGGGCAGATGTGGTCCGCCCTTTTTGAGGCTTTTGGCAGCCTGGACATCACTAAGATCAAACAGATCAGTGGTTTTACCGGCACCTACCGCTTTGGCCGGGCATACTTTGCCATGGATCCGGAAATGCGGGCTATCTTCAGGCAGATTTTTAACAACATCATTGAAACGGCCCGGCAGAGCCTTACCCTGCCCTTCAACAGGAGCGATGATCCTTACAAGAACCGGCCGAATTTCAATGACTCAAAGAAAGGGCCAATCTTCTTTGATGCCTACGACATCAAGCAAGAATAACAAAAAGCGCGAATCAGCAACGATTCGCGCTTTTTTGCTGTCTTTCCCCTACCCCTGGGCCTCATGGCCTGTGTCCAGGTTGGAGAAGCGGTTGTAAGGCTTGGAGAACATCAGCTTGGCTGATCCCCGCCGGCCTGACCGGTTCTTTTCAATAATAACTTCAACTTCAACGTTTTCCGGATCTTCCTTCGGTTCCTCGCCGTCAGCATTCTCATCCCGGTAGTAGTCGTCCCGGTAGAGGAAGCCAACGATGTCGGCGTCCTGTTCGATTGACCCGGATTCCCGTAAGTCTGACAAAATTGGCCGCTTGTCCTGCCGCTGCTCAACTGACCGCGACAACTGCGACAGGGAGATTACCGGCACGTGCAATTCCTTGGCCATCTTCTTGAGCTGGCGGGAGATCGCAGAAACTTCCTGCTGGCGGGACTCAGTCTTTGGCCCTTCAATCAGCTGCAGGTAGTCGATCACGACCAAGCCCAGGTCGCCCAGCTCCTTTTGCAGGGCCAGGCACTCGGCCCGGATTTCGCTGATCTTGATCCCCGGCGTGTCATCGATATAGATCGGAGCCTGCCGCAAGACACTCGCTGCCATGTCCAGCTGGTTCCACTCATCCCTGTCCAGGATCCCCGTTCTGAGGTGCTGGGAGTCGATCAAGCCCGTTGACGCCAGCATCCGCTGGACCAGCTGCTCACCAGACATTTCCAGGGAGAAGACCGCTACCGGCTTTTTCTCAGTAATGCCCACATTCTTGGCGATGTTCATGGCAAAAGAGGTCTTCCCGACACCCGGCCGGGCCGCCAAAATGATCAATTCGTCATCATGCAGCCCCGTCGTCATCTCGTCCAGATAGGCAAAACCCGTCCGTAAACCCGTGACCACGTCCTGGTTCTGGGCATTATTTGAAATCTGCTCAAAGGCTCCGGCAACCAGGTCCTCAATCTTATGAAATCCCCCGCTCCCCTTTTCATTGGAGACGTTCATGATCTCATTTTCAGCGTTACTGAGGATCTCATCCACGCTGTCGGACCCTTGAATGGCACTGGAGATAATCTTCTGGCTGGCATTGATCAAATTGCGCAGCTGGGCCTTCTGGTGGACGATGCGGGCATAGTCCTTGGCGTGAAAGGCAGTTGGCGTTGCCAGCAAAAGCTCTGACACGTAGGCCATGTCGCCCAGTTCTTCCAATTGTCCCCGCCGCTTGAGCTCCTCTTGCAAGGTAACCAGGTCGATTGACCTGCTCTCGTCATAGAGGGCCAAAAGGGCGCTATAGACCAGGCGGTTGGCATGTTCATAAAAGTCAGCCGGCTCTAAGACCGAGCTGACTTCGTTGATGACTTCGGGATCAATGAAAATCGCCCCTAAAACGGCTTTTTCAGCAGCAGAATCATGCGGGATCTGCTGCGTGACAAGATTATCCATCAACCACGGCTTCTTTCAGCTTCTTAATTTTCTTGGGTAACGTGGACCCGGACCTTTGATTCAACGCCCTTGAAGAGCTTGACTGGGACATTAGTGTAGCCCAGAACCTTGATTGGTTCCCGCAGTTCCAGCTTGTGCTTGTCCAGCTTGATGCCGAACTGCTTGTCCAGGCCTTCGATGATCTTCTTGCTGGAGATTGAACCGAAGAGGCGGGAGTCGCTGCCGGCCTTGGCCTTCAGTTCAACCACAGTTTCGTCAGCTTCCAGCTGCTTCTTGATCTCTTGGGCAGCTGCCTTTTGAGCTTCGTATTCAGCTTTTTCATTGGCTTCCACCCGCTTCAGGGTGTTTAGGTTGCCCTTGTTGGCTTCCTTGGCCAGGCCCTGCTTGATCAGGTAGTTTTGGGCGTAGCCGTTAGGCACGTCCTTGACCTGGCCCCGCTTGCCTCTGCCCTTAACGTCTTGCATAAAAATAACTTTCATCGTTCATTGCTCCTTTTCTTCTTTAACTGTTTTCTTCCAGATATTCGTCAATTGCCGCCAGCAAGCGCTGACTGGCTTCTTTGACCGTAATATCCTTGATCTGGGTCGCCGCGTTGGACAAGTGGCCGCCCCCGCCCAGCTTCTCCATAATCACCTGGACGTTAATGTGGCCCATCGACCGGGCTGAAATCCCGACCTTGTCCCCGCTTCTTCTGGTGATGGCAAAAGATGCCGACACCCCTTCCAAATCAAGCGCCATATCGGCTGCCTGGGCCGTCAAGATCGGGTCGATCACCTTGTCCTCCGGCCCCTGCATGACCGCCATCTTCGGCCGCAGCATCTGCAGGCTGGCCACCAGGTGGCTCTTGACCAGGAAGCTGGAAATGTCTTCCTTCAAAAGCTCACTGACCACCGAGGAGTCCGCCCCGATCGACCGCAGGTAGCTGGCCGCGTCAAAGGTTCTCGTCCCCGTGCGCAAGGAGAATTCCTTGGAGTCGACCGTGATCCCGGCCAGCATGGCCGTGGCTTCCAGGTTGGTCAAAACCCGGTTGTCCTCAGCCGGCTGCTGGTATTCGACCATTTCCGTCACCAGTTCGCTGGCTGAAGAAGCATATGGCTCCACATAAGTCAGCATCGGGTTCTCCGGGAATTCTTCCCCCCGCCGGTGGTGGTCGATCACCACGATCCGGTTCCTCAAGCGGTCATAGAGGCGCTGGTCATAAGTGATGGAGTACTTGGAGTGGTCTACCATGACCAAAAGGGAGTTGTCCGTCGCGACCGCGTTGGCCTCATCCGGACTAACAAAAAGGTCCAGCTGGGGGTCTGCCGCTTGCATCTTCTTGACCAGGCGGTCAACGTCATAGTTGCAGTGGGCCGTGTCTAGCAAAAAGTGGGCCTTGACCCCGTGCAGGCGGGCGATCTTGACGACCCCGATCCCGCTGCCGACAGAGTCCATATCGGGCCGCTGGTGCCCCTGGACGAAGACCTGGTCAACATCCTTGAAGAGCTCGCCCAAGGCCTGGGAAACCATTCTGGCCCGGACCCGGGTGCGCTTCTCCATTGGGTTGGACTTGCCCCCGTAGAAGCGGGCTACCTGGCCCAGTTCCCTGAGGACCACCTGGTCCCCGCCCCGGCCAAGGGCCAGGTCCAAGTTGGCCTGGGCCTGGTTGGCGATCTTTCTCAGCGACTCGCCCCCGTAGGCAATCCCGACCGACAAGGTCAAAGGAGTGTTGTTCCGGCTGGTTTCCAGGCGGATCTTGTCCAAAACTGAGAACTTGTCTTCTTCCATGGCTTCCAGGTCCTGCAAGTGGGCCAGAAGCAAAAAGTGATCCTCATCAATCCGCTTCAAGTAGGCCTTGAACTTCTCGGCATAGTCGTTCAAAGTCGTCTGCAGGTAGGTGCTGGTTCTGGCCAGTTCCTGGTCGTGCATCCGCTCGCTGAGCTCGTCGTAGTTGTCGACAAAAATCTGCCCGATAGCCAGGCGCTCAGCCCGGTACTTGTCGGCCAGGTCGGCATAACGGGTAATGTCGATCAGGTAGATGACCCCGATGCTGTCTTGGACAACCATTTCAAATTGGTGATCCCCCCACTTGACCACCTTGCTTTCCGAAGTCTGGGCCTCAAGGGCTTCTTCAACCAGCTTGCCCAGTTTCCGGTCGACCGCCGTAATCGTCTTGCCGATGGCGTCCTTGTCGCCCAGATAGAGCTGCAAGTAAGGGTTGACCCATTGAATGTGCCGGGACTCGTCGTAAAGGAGGATCCCCAGCGGCATCTTGATCATGGCCTCCTGCTCCCCCCGTTTAATCCGGTAGGAGAGGTTGGCCGCGTAATTGTTGGTATTTTTCGCGAGAATGTAAACGCCGAAAACGACCCAAAAGACATCCACGATCAGGACCAGCAAAAGCGCCACCCCGAAGATCCGGTTGATGAAGAAAGCCACAACCGTGCTCAGCACCGTCAAGAAGACGATGCTGGAGAAGGCAATGATTAATCTGGAATCCCGGACGAATTCTGGCAATTCAAGTTTGCGTAAAAAGTTTTTCATAAAATTCTTCCACATCTTTAAAGCAGATTAAACTACTCCCATTATAACCTATTGCCGCCCGCCACAAAACAGAAAAGAAAAAGAGACCGGGAGGAGTCCAGCTCCTTTCGGTCTCTTTATTTGCTTATTGATCCTGCTGCTTAGTCTTCAGCTACGAATGGCAGGAGGCCCATAATACGGGCTCTCTTGATAGCGTTAGCAACCTTGCGTTGGTTCTTAGCGCTAGTACCAGTGACACGACGTGGCAAGATTTTACCTCTTTCTGAGATAAAATGTTTCAACAGATCAACATCCTTGTAGTCTACGTAGTCGATGTGGTTGGCTGCGATTAAGTCAACCTTGCGGCGACGACGACCACCTTTTCTTTGTTGAGGCATGTCTTCAGATCCTTTCTTGTGTAATTTTAAAATGGAAGATCGTCATTTGAGACGTTGATTGCATCGTCAGAGCTGTCGAACGGGTTGGTGTTCGTGTCTCCGCCGGCATCTTTCTTGTTATCTTCATTGAATCCGGCATTAGCTGGCCCGTTTGACTGGGCCGGGCTGCCGAAGGCGTTGTTGGCGTAACCGCTGCCGCCGCCAAATCCGGTGTTGAAGCCGGTGTTTTGGCTTTGACCTTGGCCGCCAAATCCGCTGTTTTGCTGACGGCTTTCACGCTCGCGGCGTGATTCGAGCAGTGAGAAGTTGTCCACGAGGACTTCTGTCACGTAAACTCGCTGGCCGTCCTTGTTATCATAGTTTCTGGTCTGGATCCGGCCCTGGATGCCCACCAAACTGCCCTTGCTGGTGAAGTTGCAGAAGTTCTCCGCAGCCTTGCGCCAAATCACGCAGCTGATGAAGTCCGCTTCTCTCTGGCCTGATGCATTGGTAAACTGCCGGTCAACGGCCAAAGTGAACGTAGCAACCGAGATGCCGCTCCCAGTAGTACGTAATTCAGGATCACGTGTTAAACGGCCAACAAGTACAACGTTATTGATCATACTTATTTCCTTCCTATTCCTGTATTACGGGAAACTACAATTACTTGTCTAACTTGACAGTCATTGAACGCAGAACTGAGTCGTCGATCTTGCTCAAACGGGCAAATTCGTTGACAGCTGCAGCGTCTTCAGCAGTGAAGGTCATGATGTAGTAACTACCTTCACGATACTTTTCGATTTCGTATGCGAAACGACGCTTGCCCCAGTCCTTAGCTTCAACCATTTCACCACCATTGTCAGCGATCACCTTAGTGTACTTGTCAATAATGGCCTTCTTTGCTTCATCGTCAACGTCTGGCTTGATGATGTAAGTAATTTCGTACTTGGTTGTCATAGACTATTGCACCTCCTTTTGGACTAAATGGTTCTTGCTAAAATCAAGAACAAGGAGTAATTGATCTAATTACTCGCAATGTCTAATTTTAGCACAAAATAAAAAAATTACCAAACATTTTCTACACGTGATCCGGGATTTTCTTCCCACTAACTATTACGCCAAAAATGCTGGTAATTTTTTATTTTATCTTACTTTTTTCTGCTTCTTTGCCGCTAAACTTCCGTTTCCGGCTCGCTTTCGCCTTCAGCTTCAGCCGGCACGACTGCCATGCTTGCCACGGCATTGCCGTCAGCCACCTTGATCAGGCGGACGCCCATAGTTGACCGGCCAGTCTGGGAGACATCGCTGGTCTTGAAGCGGATCATGATCCCGTCAGTGGTGATCAGCATGATGTCGCTTTGCCCGTCAACCACGGCCACGCCAGCCAGAGGACCGTTCTTTTCGCCGATCTTGGCGGTCTGGATCCCCTTGCCACCCCGGCCCTTGACCGGGTATTCGCTAGCCGCGGTCCGCTTGCCGTAGCCCTTTTCCGAGATAGTCAGAACTTCGTCTTCCGGCTTCAGAATCCCTGAGCCAACCACGTAGTCGCCTTCGCGGAGGTTGATCCCCCGGACGCCGGCCGCGCTTCTCCCCATGGCCCGGACGTCATCTTCATTGAAGGTCACGGCGTAGCCCTGGTGGGTAGCGATCAAGATGTTCTGCTGGCCGTCAGTGGTCAGGACGTTGGATAGTTCGTCGCCATCCTTCAAGGTCAAGGCGATCAAACCGTTGGTCCGGATATTTTCAAATTCCCGGATCTTGGTCCGCTTGACCGTCCCCAGCTTGGTGATGAAGAAGGCGTAGTCGTCGTCATGCCCTTGCGGCAGGTTGACCACGGTCTGGATGTGCTCGCCCTTGTCCAGCTGCAGGAGGTTGACGATCGGCAGGCCCTTGGCACTTCTGCCGTATTCTGGGATTTCGTAGGCCTTCTTCATGTAGACCTTGCCCTTGTTGGTGTAGAAGAAGAGGTAGTCGTGGGTACTTGAGTAGAGCAGGTGCTCGATGAAGTCGCCCTTTTGGACGCCCATCCCCTTGATCCCCCTGCCGCCGCGGTTTTGGGTCTTGAAGTCGTCGATCAGCATCCTCTTGACATAGCCCTGGTGGCTCAAAGTCAACAGGACGTCTTGTTCTTCGATCAAGTCTTCGTCTTCGATCGTGACCACTTCGCTGGCCGTAATCTGGGTCCGGCGCTTGTCACCGAAGCGCTTCTGGATGTCCAGCAGCTCGTCGTAGATAATCTGGTCGATTCTTTCAGGCTTGGCCAGAATGTCCTTGTAGTCGGCAATCTTGACCAAAAGCTCCTGGTATTCGCCTTCGACCTTGTCTCTTTCCAAACCGGTTAGGCGGACCAGACGCATGTCCAGGATAGCCTGGGCCTGGCGGTCGTCCAGGTCAAAGCGGCTGATCAAGCCCGCCTTGGCGATGTCGCTTGATTCAGAGTTCCGGATCAAGCTGACGATTTCGTCGATATGATCCAGCGCTACCCGCAAACCTTCCAGGATGTGGGCTCTGGCTTCAGCCTTTTCCAAGTCAAACTTGGTCCGGCGGGTGATGACGTCTTCCTGGTGGGCCAGGTAGTACTGCAGCATCTGCTTCAAGGTCAGGAACTTCGGTGCCCCGTCCACGATCGCCACCATGTTCATGGCGAAGTTGGACTGCATCTGAGTTTCCTTGAAGAGGTTATTCAAAACCACGCTGGCGCTGGCATCCCGGCGCACGTCAATCGTGATCCGCATCCCGCTCTGGTCGGATTCATCCCGCACCCCGGTAATGCCGTCGATCACCTTGTCGCGGGCCAGTTCAGCGATCTTCTGGACCAGTTCGGCCTTGTTGACCAGGTAAGGAATCTCGCTGACGATGATTCTTTCCCGCCCGCTCTTTTCCATTTCGATTTCGGTCTTGGCCCGGACGACGATATTGCCCTTGCCGCTTTCATAAGCGTGCAGAACCCCGCCCCGGCCCATCAAGATCCCGCCGGTTGGGAAGTCCGGCCCTGGGATGGCCTTCATCAGTTCCTTGGTCGTCACGTCCGGGTTCTTCATCAGCATGTGAATGCCGGAAATGACTTCAGACAGGTTGTGCGGCGGAATGTTGGTAGTCATCCCGACCGCGATACCGCTGGAACCGTTGACCAGGAGGTTAGGAATTCTTGCTGGCAGGACGGTCGGTTCATTTTCCGTGTCGTCGTAGTTTCTCTGCCAGTCAACCGTGTTCTTGTTGATGTCGCGGAGCATTTCCACGGCAATCTTGCTCATTCTGGCTTCAGTATAACGCATGGCGGCCGGTCGGTCGCCGTCGACGGAACCGAAGTTACCGTGCCCGTCTACCAGCATGTAGCGGTAGGCAAAGTCCTGGGCCATGTGGGCCATGGCCAGGTAGATGGAGGAGTCGCCGTGCGGGTGGTACTTACCCATGACGTCCCCGACGATTCTGGCACTCTTCTTGTAAGGCTTGTCTGGAGTCACGCCCAGCTCGTTCATCCCGTACAAGATCCGCCGCTGAACCGGCTTCAAGCCGTCGCGGACGTCCGGCAAAGCCCGGGCCACGATGACGGACATGGCGTAGTCCAAGAAGGAGCTCCGCATCGTTTGCGTCAGATCGACATTTCTGATCCGCCGGTCTTGTCCTTGATTTTCGTTATCCATTCCTACCTCCCATTAAGCATCCAAGTTTTCAACATATTGGGCATTGTCTTCGATGAACTTGCGCCGCGGGCCAACTTCGTTGCCCATCAGCATTTCAAAGACTTCATCCGCGTCCTTGGCGTATTCCGGGTCCACCCGGTCCAGGCGGCGGTTTTCAGGGTCCATGGTCGTCTCCCACAATTGCTTAGCGTCCATTTCCCCCAGCCCCTTGTAGCGCTGCACGATTGGCTTCGGGCTTGGTTGCAATGACCCCAGGTAGTCGTGGAGTTCTTCATCAGTGTCCAGGTACTTGATCAGCTTGCCCTGGCGCACTTGGTACAGAGGCGGACGGGCGATGTAAACATAGCCCTTGTCGATCATCGGCCGCATGTAGCGGTAGAAGAGGGTCAAGAGCAGGGTCCGGATGTGGGCCCCGTCGACGTCGGCGTCAGTCATGATGATCAGCTTGTGATAGCGGGCCTTGGAGACGTCAAAGTCTGCCCCAAAGCCGGTCCCCAGGGCCGTAAACAGAGTCCGGATTTCCTGGTTAGCCAGGATCCGGTCCATTGAGGCCTTTTCCACGTTCAGGATCTTCCCCCGGATGGGCAGGATGGCCTGGGTCAGCCGGCTCCGCCCTTGCTTGGCGCTGCCGCCGGCGGAGTCCCCTTCGACGATGAAGAGTTCTGAGATGTTCGGGTCATTTGAAGTGTTGTCGGCCAATTTGCCTGGCAGGTTGGCGATTTCCAGGCCGGACTTCTTCCGGGTAACTTCCCGGGCGCGCTTGGCGGCAACTCTGGCTCTTTCAGCCAGTTGCCCCTTTTCCACGATCTTGCGGGCCACCTGCGGGTTTTCCATCAAGAAAGTGGAGAAGGTTTCTGAGAAGGCCCGGTCAACGGCAGTTCTGGCGTCGGAGTTGCCCAGCTTGGTCTTGGTCTGCCCTTCAAACTGCGGGCTCGGGTGCTTGACGGAAATCACGGCCGTCATCCCTTCCCGGATGTCTTCCCCGGACAGGTTGTCGTCGTTTTCCTTCAAGATCTTGGCCTTGTGGGCGTAGTCGTTGACCACCCGGGTCAAGGCTGTCTTGAAGCCCGCCTCGTGCATCCCGCCTTCATAAGTGTGGATGTTGTTGGCAAAAGTCATCAAGGTTGTCTTGTAGCCGGTCGTGTACTGCAAAGATACTTCAACGTCGATGCCCTCGTACTTGCCTTCCACGTAGATTGGCTCGTCAAAAAGTACCTCCTGGCCCCGGTTGAGGAAGGAGACGTATTCCTTGATCCCGCCTTCGAAGTGGTAGACGTCGGTTTCCGCCGTGTCCTTACGCTTGTCAGTGAAGGTCAGCTTCAGCCCCTTGTTCAAGAAGGCCAGTTCCCGGATCCGGTTCTTCAAGATCTTGTCGTCAAAAACCGTGGTTTCCGTGAAGATGTTCGGGTCCGGCCAGAAGTGGACGATGGTCCCGTGTTCAGTCAAAGGCACCGTGCCGACTTCCTTCAGCTCTTCAACGACCCGGCCGTGGTCAAAGGCGATGTAGTACTTCTTGCCATCCCGCATGACAGTGACGTTCAGCTTGGTGGACAGGGCGTTGACAACGGAAGCCCCGACCCCGTGCAGACCGCCGGAAACCTTGTATCCGCCACCGCCAAACTTACCACCGGCGTGCAGAACCGTATAAACAGTTTCAACGGCTGGCCGGCCGGTCTTCTTTTCGATGTCGACCGGGATCCCCCGCCCGTCGTCTTGGACAGTCACGCTGTTGTCTTCGTTGACGGTGACTTCGATCTTGGTCGCGAAACCTGCCAGGGCTTCGTCGATCCCGTTGTCGATGATTTCCCAGACCAGGTGGTGCAAGCCCTGGGAGCTGGTTGAGCCAATGTACATCCCCGGACGCTTGCGTACGGCTTCCAGGCCGCCAAGGACTTGAATCTGGCTGGCATTGTACTTGTCAGCTTCTTGTTCAAACTGCTTGGCCTTCTTCAATTTGTTATCTTCGTCTGCCATTTAATCCTTCCTCTTTTTCTATAATTTGGCCGGAATGGATGTAAAAAATTCGCGGCTGTTTGACTATTTCCTGGGAAATACTATCCAGATCGGTTGTCGTAATAAAAGTCTGGGTTTGACCATGGATGAAATTGAGCAGGGCTGCCTGGCGGTTCTGGTCCAGTTCGCTCATCACGTCGTCCAAAAGCAGGATCGGCTCTTCTCCCGTCAGCTGCTTGATCAGCTGGATTTCCGCCAGTTTCAAGCTGAGGGCAATGGTCCGCTGCTGCCCTTGGGAGGCAAACAGGTGGGCATTCTTGCCGTCCAGCTGGAATTCCAGGTCGTCGCGGTGGGGACCCAGCTGGGTCGTGGCCCGTCTGAGCTCATCGTCAGCGATCTCCGCAAAGCGGTCCAGCAGCTTCTGCTTGATCTGGGCCGGCTGGTCTGCAGCCGTAATCTCCTTGGCTGAAGGCCGGTAAAGGACCCGCAGCTCTTCTCTTTGCCCGCTGATGGCCCGGTAGGCCTCGGCCGCGTAGCGGTTGAGGTCAGCCAAATAGCGGTAGCGCCGCCAGATCAGTTCACTGGCCGCCGTGGCCACCTGCTCAGTTAAGACCCCGAGCAGGACCTGGTCACTGGCCTGCCGGCGGGCCAGCTGCTTGAGATAGTTGTTTCTCTGCTGGAGCAGCTGCCGGTACTGGCTGGCGAAATAGAGATATTCCGGATTGATCTGGCCGAATTCCAGGTCCATGAAGCGCCGGCGCAAAGAAGGGGCCCCCTTCACCAATTCCATATCTTCCGGAGAAAAGAGGATGGCGTTAAGGTGGCCCACATACTTGGACAGCCGGGCCTGCTCTACCCGGTTGACCCAGGCGCTCTTGCCCTTCTTGCTGATGACGATGCGCAGGTCAAGGTCCAGCTGGCGCTTGTGCACCCGGCCAGCCAGGCTGGCAAAGTCCTGGCCGAAGGCAATCATCTCCCGGTCATTGCTGGTCCGGTGGGACCGGCTAATGGCCAGAAAGTAGATCGCTTCCAGCAGGTTGGTCTTGCCCTGGGCATTTTCACCCAGAAAAACGTTCACGTGCGGGTCAAATTCCAGGTTAAGGGGAGCCAGGTTGCGGAAACCGCTCTGCTTAAACCGGCTCAGGTACATTAAAGTCCCTGAACCAGCTCATATTCCTTGCCGGCAACGGTCAAACGGTCACCAGGATAGAGCTTCCTGCCCCGGCGGTCTTCCTTGTCCCCATTGACCAGAACTGGACTGTCCTTGAGGTACCATTTGGCCTGCCCGCCCGAGGAAACGATACATTCATCTTTCAAAAATTGTCCGAGGGTGATGAATTCACCATTAATCGCAAAAGTTTCGATAGTCTTCACCTTCACCAATGTAAAACTAATATTCCACTTATAAATTATAGTCTTTTTTCCAGGGAAACTCAATCAAGAAGGCCTTTTTTAGGGCCTCAGAGCGCTTATTTACCAATTTAGTATCGTGGTACATAAAGCAGGTATTTTGGGCTTAAAGCCGTAAAAAACGCTTGTATGAAAAAATAGCCGAAAAAAAGCCACTCCGGAGAGTGGCTTTTGTGAATTATTGGCAGTCTGTTTTAGAAAGTTCGGATTGGGGTGATCAGCTGCACGAATTCAACTGACTGGTCATTTGGCACGACCGTGAATGGCCGCAAGCTTTCCGTGAAGTTGATGATGACGGAGTCAGTTACTGAGGCCCGCAGGGCAGCGGCCATGTAGTCCGGGTTGAAGGAAATGGTCAGGTCCCGGCCAGTTAAGCTGCTGAAGCCGACTTCTTCCTCAATCTTTCCGACTTCCGGGGAATTACCTGAAACCAGGACGGTTTGGTCAGCCACGTTCAAAGTCATTTGGACGGCGTTGGTCCGGTTGGCGTGGGTCAAGAGGCTGGCCCGGCTCAAAGTCTGCATCAAGTCAGAAACGGTGAACTGCACGCTGGTCGTTGACTCAGTTGGCAAAAGGCGGTCAACGTCCGGGTAGACCCCTTCCAAAAGACGGGTGTAGAAGGACAGGTTTTCAAATTCAAAGCGGATCTGGCTGTCGCCAAGGTAAACCTTGATGTCCTGGTCAGCGTCGCCGATGATCTGGGCTAGTTCCTGCAGGTTCTTGCCCGGGATAATCAGGGACAGGTCTTCGCTTGGACCGGCCGCGATGTCGACGATTCTTTGGGACAGGCGGTGGGAGTCAGTAGCCACGGCCTTGATCTGCCCGTTCTTGAAGCTGAAGTTGACCCCGGTCAGAGTTGGCCGGCTTTCTTCGGTGGATACGGCGAAAACAGTCTGGGTGATCAGTTCCCGCAGGGTCTTAGATGGCAGGCTGAAGGAAGTTCCGGCAATTTCCGGCAGGCGCGGGTAGGCACTGGCGTCCAAGCCGTTGATTACGTAGTCCGCCTTGTCAGAGGTGATCTGGATCTGGTTGCCTTCCTTGACTTCAAAAGTGAATTCCCTGCCTGGCAATTTGCGGACGATTTCGCTGAACAAGTGGGCGGTCACGACAATGGAGCCAGTTGATTCAACCCGTAAGTCATCAGAAACCGGTTGGCTCAGTTCAATGGAAATATCGGCATTGCTGCCAGTCATGATCAGTTCAGCTTCCGTCAATTCCAGCTTGATCCCGCTCAAAATCGGAATCTGGGCTCTTGAAGAAACTGCCTTTAAAACTGAATTCAAGTCATTGATAAAAAGATTGCGCTGTACAGTAAATTTCATTTGGTCCTCCTTGGTTAGTTTGCTGCTCTCTTTATTTAATTATTTATTTATATATAGATAGTTGTAGTAGTAGGTCCTGTTAATTCTGTTGATAACTAACCGGAAGCCCGGTAATCCGGACTTTTGCCAGTTGAAAAAATGTGGATAAATCACGGACTTGTCCTCAAGTTATCAACGGACCTATCTTTCCAGCATCTGCCGCAGGTCGGAAACAGCGGACTTGATTTCAGTGTCCGTTTTGATCTGCCGGGCGATTTTGTCGCAGGCATGCATCACGGTCGTGTGGTCCTTGCCCCCGAATTCCTGGCCGATTTTTGGCAGGCTGGCATCGGTGAGCTCGCGGGACAGGTACATGGCAATCTGACGCGGGATGACGATCTGCCTTACCCGCTTCTTTCCTTTAAGGTCCGGCACTGAGGTCTGGAAGTAGTTGGCCACGACCTCCTGGATCTTGGAAATCTGCAGTCCCCTGCTCTTCTGGACCAGCTTGAGGTCGGCTAAAGCCGACCGGGCTAAGCCAATGTTGATGTCCTGCTTTTGAATGGTGGCCTGGGCCTGGACTTTGACCAGGGCCCCTTCCAGCTCCCGGATATTAGTATCGACCTGGCTGGCCACATAGTCCAGGGTGCTTTCATCGATCTCCAGTCCTTCGGATTCAGCCTTCTTGCGCAGGATGGCGATCCGGGTTTCCAGGTCTGGCGGGGTGATTTCAACTTGCAGTCCCCAGGCAAAACGCGAGACCAGCCGTTCGGACAGGTCGGGAATTTCCGTTGGCAGCCGGTCACTGGTCATGACGATCTGCTTTTGATCATTATAGAGAGTCTCAAAAGTATGGAAGAATTCTTCCTGAATCCCTTCCTTCTTGGCGAAGAACTGGATGTCGTCGACCAAGAGCAGGTCAGCTGTCCGGTATTTCTCCCGGAACTTGTCCTGGGTCTTGTTCTTGATGGAATTGATGAAGTCGTTGACAAAAGTCTCACTTTGAATGTAGACAACCTTGGCATCTGGTCTTTCCGCCAGCATCTGGTGGCCGATCGCCTGCATCAAGTGGGTTTTACCAAGCCCCACGCCCCCGAAGATGAACAAGGGGTTGTAGAAGGTCCCCGGGTTGTCGGCAACCGCCAAAGCGGCTCCGGCAGCCAGTTTGTTGCCCTCGCCTTGAATGAAGTTCTCGAAGGTGTACTTCTCGTTTAAGCGCAGGTCCTTGGTGAATTCGCGGCCTTGCGGCCGGGCTTTCTCGGGCTTGGCCTGCGGCTGGGGCTCCAGCATTCTTTCGCTGCTGGGCGTCGGGCCGTTTTTAACGACGAAAACCGGGTAGATATCGATTCCCGCGTAGGCATAAGCCGACTGGATCAGGTTAGCGGAGATGTTTTGCTCCCAATACCCCTTTGCCACGGGGGTTTGGACGGAGATTACCAATTCATGGGTGTCCTTGTTGAAGGAGACGGGCTTGGTGTTTTTGAACCAGGCATTATAGGATACTTCGTTAAATTCGGACCGCATTTCAGCGTTGAAGCTATCCCAGAATTTTTCTAAATCGAACAAAAAACATTCCCTCCAAAAAATCGTTTAGCAAAATTATTTTAGCATTTACTGACCAGGTTTTCCACAGGTGGAAGAAATAAATCCAGAATCCACAGGCTGTGGACAAGAAATAAAAAGAAGCCTGTTAACTCTGCTGATAATTTTATCAAAATTGGTCAAAAGTGGATAAGTCTTGTGGGCAACTTTTCTTAGAGTGGCAAAAGGAGAGCCTGGTTTTGACCATACATATCCACATGGTGTTGAAAAAGTTTTTGACAGGGTGTGGATTGTGGATAATCATGCAAAAAAGCCTGTTGATTGCCGGGAAAAATTTTTTCCGCGGTCTACTTTCTGTCCACAGGCGGGGGATCATGCTCAGGCAGTCTAAGGAAAAAATCGGGCAAGTTTGCAAGAAAAAGCTTGGTTTTTTTCGATTTCCGTGCTATCCTAGATAAGAAATTGTGCACGTAGCACTAAAAAATGGAGGTGCAAATATATGTCAACTAAGAGAACTTACCAACCTAAGAAGCGTCACCGTTCACGCGTTCACGGCTTCATGAAGCGTATGGCTACAAGCAACGGCCGTAAGGTTTTGGCTAGACGCCGTGCAAAGGGTAGAAAGGTATTATCTGCTTAAGCCACTGAATCCCAGTGGTTTTTTTAATTTGCAAGAGTGTAAAGAGCTTTGAGAAAGTCATATCGAATTAAATCTGAACAGGATTTTCAGACCGTCTTTGAAAATGGCGAATCAGTTGCCAACCGGGCTTTTGTGATCTACGTCCTGCCTAGAAAGCAGAATAAGCATTTTCGCGTCGGCATCTCTGTCGGCAAGAAGGTCGGTCACACGGCCGTTGTGCGCAACCGTCTCAAGCGCTACATCAGGGCGGTGTTGACCGAGAACCGGGATCGGATTGCGCCGGACTTGGACTTCTTGGTGATTGCCAGACCCTACGCTCACGATTTCGATTGGGAAAAGACGCGGGAAAACCTGCTTCACGCGCTGAACCTGGCCCACGTCATTGAAGAAATGCCAAATAAAGAGGAAAAATAGTGAAGGACATTTTATCGAAGAAGAGTACCAAGCGCCTTCTGGCCGTTCTGGCACTGGTGACGGTTTTTGCCCTTGTTCTGAGCGGCTGCGCCACGCAGACCACCCAGAAGCCAACGCCGATCTCCCATAATTCCAGCAACTGGTGGGATGCCTGGGTAGTTTACTACCTCTCCCAGTTCGTGCTTTGGATTGCCAAAGTCTGCGGGGGCAGCTACGGCTGGGCCATCATCGTCTTTACGGTTATCATCCGGGTGATCCTCCTGCCTCTGAACGCGGTGCAGATCAACAGCACCAGAAAGATGCAGGAGATCCAGCCGGAACTGAAGGCCTTGCAGGAGAAGTATTCCAGCAAGGACCTGGAGACCCGGAACAAGCTGAACGAAGAAACGCAGAAGCTTTACAAGGAAGCGGGCGTCAATCCTTACGCCGGCTGCCTGCCGATGGTGATCCAGTTGCCGGTTATGTGGGCCCTGTACCAGGCCATCTGGCGGACGCCAGAGATGCAGAATGGTAAATTCTTGTGGATGGACCTGGGCAAGCCAGACCCATACTACATCCTGCCGATTTTGGCAACGGTATTTACCTTCCTGTCCTCATACATCGCGACTTTGTCGGTGCCTAAGTCTTCCCAGACCACGATGACTAAGATGATGAGCTATGTCATGGCCATCATGGTCGGGATCTGGGCCATCGTCTTCCAGTCCGCGATCTCCCTTTACTGGGTGATCTCCAACCTCTTCCAGGTTGGCCAGACCCTGGTCCTGCAGAACCCATTCAAGTACCGCAAGGAGCAGGAAGCCAAGGAAGAAGCTGAACGCGAGCGCCAGCGCAAGATTCGGCGGGCTTACAAGCGGATCAAGCGGAAATAATTGAATGTTCATCTAAAGTTTTTTAGATAAAGTAGTGAAAGTGCTTTATCCATCATTTTTCATGGTGGAAATTGCGCTTTTTTTATTGGAAAAAACGAGGTAACGAGATGGTTCAACGTTTAACGGAATTTGATACGATCGCGGCGATCTCAACGCCGCTGGGAGAAGGCGGGATCTCCATCGTCCGCGTCTCCGGGGAAGATGCGGTCGCCATTGTCAACCGCTTGTTTAAGGGCAAGGACCTGGAAAAGGTTCCCAGCCACACGATCAACTACGGCCACATCGTGGACCCGGCAACCGGGCAGGTGATCGACGAGGTCATGGCCTCCGTCATGCTGGCGCCGAAGACTTTTACCAAGGAAGACATCGTGGAAATCAACTGCCACGGGGGGATCGTGGTCACCAATGACATCCTGCAGCTGCTCTTGGCCAACGGGGCCAGAATGGCTGACCCGGGCGAATTTACCAAGCGGGCCTTCGTCAACGGGCGGATCGACCTAACCCAGGCTGAAAGCGTGATGGACATCATCCGGGCCAAGACTGACAAGGCCCGGCAGGTGGCGGTCAAGCAGCTTTCCGGCGGCCTTTTGACGGAAATCCGGGCCCTGCGCCAGGAAATCCTGGATGTTTTGGCTAATGTCGAAGTCAACATCGACTACCCGGAATACGATGAAGAAGAAGTGACGGCCCAGAAGCTGCTGGCTTGCGCGGAAGCCGTCAGCGGCAAGATTGACCGCCTGCTGGAGACGGCCCAGGAGGGGCAGATCCTCAGAAACGGCTTGAAGACAGCCATTGTCGGCCGGCCTAACGTGGGCAAGTCCTCCCTTTTGAACTACCTGACCCAAAGCGACAAGGCGATCGTAACGGACGTGGCCGGGACCACCCGGGACACCCTGGAAGAGTTCGTGTCTGTCAAGGGGGTGCCCTTGGAGTTGATTGACACGGCTGGGATTCACCATACCGAGGACCAGGTGGAAAAAATCGGGGTCGAGCGGTCGAAGAAGGCCATTGCCCAGGCGGACTTGATCCTGCTTTTGCTGGACGGCAGCCAGGAATTGACGGAAGAAGACCGGCAGCTTTTGGAACTGACCGCCGGCAAAAAGCGGATCATCGTGCTGAACAAAACGGACCTGGGCCAGAAGCTGACCGAGGCTGAGATTGCTAAAGAAAGCGGCAGTGAAGTGATCAGCACCTCGATCATGATGAAGGAAAACCTGGACGAATTGGAAGCCTTGATCAAGAAGCTCTTCTTCAAGGGGATCGAAAACTCCAACGACCAGGTCCTGGTGACCAACCAGCGGCAGGCGGGCCTTTTGGCCAAGGCCAAGCAGCAATTGGCCGACGTGGCCAGCGGGCTTGAGGCAGGGATGCCGGTTGACCTGGTTCAGATAGACTTTACCGGGGCCTGGGAAAGCCTGGGGGAAATCACTGGTGACAGCGCCCCGGATGAATTGATCAATGACCTCTTTAGTCAGTTCTGCTTAGGGAAATAGCGAGGAAGGCAAGGAAGACGAAAAAAATGAAGACTTATGTTTCAAACGAATATGACGTGATCGTAGTCGGTGCCGGCCATGCCGGCTGTGAAGCAGCCCTGGCCAGTGCCCGGATGGGGGAGAAGACCCTGCTGCTCACCATCAGCCTGGACATGGTGGCCTTTATGCCCTGCAACCCCTCAGTCGGCGGCCCGGCCAAGGGGACCGTGGTCAGAGAAATCGACGCTTTAGGCGGGGAGATGGGCAAGAACATCGACAAGACCTACATCCAGATGCGGATGCTGAACACGGGCAAGGGGCCTGCTGTCCGGGCATTAAGAGCCCAGGCTGACAAGTGGGACTACCACGAAGAGATGAAGCGGACCATCGAAAACACCCCTAATCTGACCCTGCGCCAGGCGGTCGTTGAAGACTTGATCGTTGAAGACGGGGAATGCCGGGGCGTAGTGACCAACACCGGGGCCCGCTACCGGGCCAAAAGCGTGGTCTTGACGACGGGGACCGCGGCCAGAGGGCGGATTTTTATCGGGGAATTGAACTACTCATCCGGTCCGAACAACACGATTCCAGCCATTAAGCTGTCTGAAAGCCTGGAGAGACTGGGCTTCAAGCTGCGCCGCTTTAAGACCGGGACGCCGCCCCGCGTCAACCGGCACACCATCGACTATTCCAAGACCGAAGAAGAGCCGGGCGACAAGGAGCCCCGCCACTTCTCCTTTACCAGCAGGGATGAAGACTACCTAACCGACCAGACTTCCTGCTGGATGACCTACACCAACCCGAAGACCCACGAAATCATCAATGAAAACCTGGACCGGTCACCAATGTTCTCCGGTGATATCGTCGGGGTAGGGCCGCGCTACTGCCCGTCAATTGAAACCAAGGTCGTCCGTTTCGCGGACAAGGACCGGCACCAGATCTTCCTGGAACCGGAAGGGCGGAAGACGGAAGAAATCTATGTCGGGGACTTTTCTACCTCCATGCCGGAAGAAGTGCAGCTGGAAATGCTGCACACGGTCGCTGGCCTGGAAAAGGTTGAAATGATGCGGCCGGGCTACGCCATTGAATACGACGTGGTTGACCCCTGGCAGTTAACCCACACCCTGGAAACCAAGCGGATCAAGCACCTGTATATGGCAGGGCAGATGAACGGGACTTCCGGCTATGAAGAAGCCGCCGGCCAGGGCCTGATTGCCGGGATCAACGCAGCCTTGAGCGCGGAAGGCAAGCCAGCCTTCACCCTGGGCCGGGACGAAGCTTATATCGGGGTTTTGATAGATGACCTGGTAACTAAGGGGACGGAAGAACCTTACCGGCTCTTGACCAGCCGGGCTGAATACCGCCTGCTTCTCCGCCACGACAATGCCGACCTCCGCTTGACGGAAAAGGGGCATGACCTGGGCTTGATTGACGATGATCGCTATGCTGAATTTTTGGCTAAGAAGGAACTGATCCAGGAAGACCTGGACCGGCTGGGCGAAATCACCGTTCACCCGACCATTGCCGTCAACGAATACCTGGCAGGTTTAGGCCAAACTGACTTAAACGGCGGGGTCAAGGCAGACGTCTTCCTCAGACGGCCAAGGGTGACGGTTGAAGACGTTGAACGTCTGACTGGGCAGAAGCTGGCCGGGGACCGCTATGTCAAGGAACAGGTGGAAATCGACATCAAGTATGCCGGCTACATCAAGAAGCAGGAGATTCAAGTGGCCCGCCTGCGCCGGCAGGAAGCCAAGAAGATCCCGAAGGACATCGACTATGACCAGATCGAGGGCCTGGCTACAGAAGCCCGGGAGAAGTTAGCCAAGATCCGGCCGGAAACCCTGGCTCAGGCGGAAAGAATCTCCGGGGTCAACCCGGCTGACTTGGCCATCTTGAGCGTCTACGTGCAAAATGGCAAATACGCCAAGGTTCAGAAGTAAAGAGCAATAATTTTAGAAGGCAGACCAGAGATCCTGGCCTGCTTTTTAAATAATCGATGGCTTTCATACTTTTTTAAAAATCAATAGAAACTTTACCGAAAAATATTCTCCAGAAGTTAGCTACTTTTTCACAATAAAGAAAGGGAAGATAGCAAAAAATTTTTATCCAGAAAAAGCAAGTTTGTGAATTAACTAGCTTAAAAATGCGACTATCCTTGATATAGCGGTTTTTGATAGCACTTGCAAAAGTGAAAAAATGTGGTTTAATAAAGGGCTGCAAGTAATAATTTTTAAGGAGATTCACTTATGGCAAAAATTAAGGGCGCAAACGCCGTTTTAGATGTTATGTACAAGTGGGGCATTGACCACCTTTACGGTTTCCCAGGTGGTTCTTTTGACTCAACCATGAACGCGATCTACGAAATGCAAGACAAGGTCAAGTTCATCGAAGTTCGTCACGAAGAAGCCGCATCCTTGGCTGCCTCAGCAGAATACAAGCTTACTGGCAAGCTTGGTGTCTGCATGGGTTCAGCTGGCCCTGGTGCCATCCACTTGATGAACGGCTTGTACGACGCTAAGTACGACAAGACCCCAATGGTTGCCCTGGTAGCCAATGTTCCAACTCCTCGTCAAGACATCAACTTCTTCCAAGCCTTTGACGAAATGCCATGGTTCCGTGATGTTGCCGTTTGGGTCCACCAAGCCAAGACCAAGGAAGCTTTGCCAGTTTTAATGGACACTGCTATCCGTCAAGCTTACGCAAAGAAGGGTCCAGCTGTTTTGGTAATTCCTAAGGACTTCGGTTGGCAAGAAATCGAAGACAACTACCGTGTTTCCGCAAGCAACCACGTTGCTGACAACTACGCTGCTCCAACTGCTGAATCAATTGAAGCCGCAACTAAGTTGATCAAGGAAGCTAAGAACCCAGTTGTTTACTTCGGTTTGGGTGCTTCAGCAGCTGCTGACGAATTGAAGGAATTTGCTGACAAGTTCAAGATGCCAATGATGTCTTCATACCTGGGCAAGGGTATCGTTGAAGACAGCTTCAAGCCATACTTGGGGACTATCGGCCGTATCGGTGCTAAGGCTCCTAACGAAGTTCAAGGCCACACTGACCTGGTAGTTTGGGTTGGTAACAACTCACCATTCTCAGTATTGTGGTTCCCTAAGAACGCCAAGGTTATCCAAATCGACGTTGACCCAGAGAAGCAAGGCAAGCGTCATTCAGTTGACGTATCAATCCTGGCAGATGCCAAGAAGAGCTTGCGTGCTTTGATCGACGCCGGTGAAGCCCGTGAAGAATCACCACTTTACAAGGCTGCTTTGGCCGACCGTGAAGAATGGGACGCATGGATTGCTTCATTTGCTGACGACCACTTGAAGGACGAAGGCCGCGTACGCCAAGAACCAATCTGGGATGTCATCAACAAGGAAGCCGCAGACAACGCTGTCTTCGCTATTGACGTTGGTAACGTCAACATGGACCACGTACGTCTGTTGAACATGAACGGCAAGCAACGCTGGACTACTTCAGGCTTGTACGCAACCATGGGTTACGGCTCACCAGCTGCTATTGCAGCCGCAACTGCTATGCCAGACCGTGAAGTATGGCACTTGGCCGGAGACGGTGGCTTCGCGATGATGAGCGAAGAACTGCTTACTTTGGCTCGCTACAACATGCACGTATTGACTGTTGTCTTCACTAACGAAACTTTGGGTTACATCGAAGCAGAACAACGTGACGAATCCAACCAACCTCTGTCAGGTGTTATCATTCCAGACAACGACTGGGCAAAGGTTGCTGAAGGTATGAACATGAAGGCCTTCACTGTTCACGACAAGGCTGAATTCCAAGCCGCTGTAGAAGAATGGAAGAAGATGGACGGCCCGGCCTTCATCGACGTTAAGTACACTAAGCACATGGCTTACTCAACTGAACTTAACACTCTCGATGACCCAGAATTCGTGAAGTACTACCACGCAGAAGCCCTGCACCCATTCTCATACTTTGCTGAAAAGTTTGGTTTGGAAATTGACGCGGCTTCAGGTGCATCTGGTCACTCAGAAGACAAGGCTGACGCTTTGCAAGTTCAGTCAACTACTAGTGCATCATCTCCAGAAACTGCACCAGACGCTAGTTCAGGTGCTTCTTACTAAGAGAGATATAAATAAAGGAGAAAGCGAAACCTTTTGGTTTCGCTTTCTCCTTTATTGCAAGTATAATAAAAGAAGCAGACATACTAGGAGGTAAATAAATGCAACAATTTGGTGTGATCGGTTTATCGGTCATGGGCAAGAACTTAGCCCTCAATGTTAGAAATCACGGCTTTTCAGTTTCCGGCTTCTCCATCGACAAGCCGGAAGTCGATGCTTTGGCCAAGTACGAGGATGACAAGCTGAAGCCTTGCTACACTTGGGAAGAATTCGTTGATTCTTTGGAAAAGCCCCGCAAGATTCTGGTGCAGATCATGGCTGGTGACCCGGTTGACCAAACCATTCAGAAGCTGATCCCGCTTTTGGACAAGGGCGACATCATTATTGACGGCGGGAACTCCAACTTCCACGACACCAACCGCCGCTACCATGAATTAAAGAAGCACGGCCTGCACTTCATCGGCATGGGCGTGTCCGGCGGTGAAGAAGGCGCCTTGAACGGCCCGGCCTTGATGCCAGGCGGGGACAAGGAAGCTTATGAAGAAGCAGCGCCAATCTTGACCGCGATGGCCGCTAAGACTGAAGACGGCCGCGCCTGCGTGTCCTACATCGGGCCAGAAGGGGCGGGCCACTACGTCAAGATGGTCCACAACGGGATGGAATACGCGATCATGCAGGAAATCTCTGAAGTCTACGATATCATGCGCAAGGTAGCCCACAAGTCCAACAAGGAAATGGCGGATATTTTTGCTGAATGGGACAAGGGTGACTTGAACGCCTACTTGATTGAAATTGCTTCACAAGTTTTGCGGCAAAAGGACGACTTGACTGACGACGATGTGATCGACCACATCTTGAACGTTGCTTCCTACAAGGGGACTGGCAACTGGATGCTGGAAGACGCCATCAAGCTGGGCGCTCCAATTACGGTGGTAGCGGAAGCTGTTTTGGCCCGGTTCATGTCCAAGGCAACGACCCGGGAAGGCAAGGAAGTCATTTACGACGGTGAAGTTGCCAGCGACTTGATCGACAACTTGGGCAAGGCAATGTACCTGGCGCAGATAGTGGCTTACGCTCAAGGCTTCCAGCAGTTGACCATGGCCGCTAAGGCTTACGACTGGGAACTGAACTACCCGGCGATCGCGCAGAACTGGGAAGCGGGATGCATCATCCACGCCAAGACCTTGTACCACATTGAAGATGCCTACGCTGACGGCAAGCAATTGGACAACCTTTTCCAGGACCCATACTTTGCGGGCGTGATGGAAAAGAACCTGCCAGCCTTGCGAGCAGTCGTTAAGCTGGCTGCGGAAGCTGGCGTGCCGACTCCAAGCTTCAGCGCCGCTCTGAACTACCTGGAATCAATCTTCAACCCAAGCCTGCCGGCCAACATGATTCAGGCACAAAGAGACTACTTCGGTGCGCACACTTACTACAGAAACGACCGCGAGGGCGTTTACCACACCGAATGGTATGAAGAAAAATAACAAACAGTATTGATGAAAAATAGTGAAACTTCGTTGGAAAGTTTCACTATTTTTGCTTGTCGTGCTTGATTCTTCTGTTGCTTGATGATAATATTAGACTTTTCATTGTTCAGTAGGAGATTTCCAGAAAAGATTTGTGACAACAAAACAGAATATAGACGAGCAAAAAGCAGTCAGCTTCAAAAAAAGTTGACTGCTTTTTATCTTTAAGCTTGAGATTTTACCGGAATTAAGTGTGGCCACTTTGACTAAAGTTTACTTGGTGTCAGGGCTCCAAACACCATCTGCCCATCCATTCGCCACTCTTTTTGAATCAATTCTTACCTGGACGCCTTTCTTGTAACGCTCTACAGCATTATTCCACAAATTCGTTACTTGTCCTTTATAACTCTTGTACCTGTGGCCTCCTGAAACATCACGGCCATCATAGGTCACGAGCAAAGCTATCGCCAAACGATACTCCAGCTGCTTCCAAATTATCCGCCTGCTCCCAGTAACATATATATCCTGTAGACGGACACGAAATGTACTCAGTAAAAGCAAGATCTGAACAGGAACCAGCAGGCTGAAAACAAGAAAGCGTGAGAATATGGTCTGGCTTAACCACTGATTTTGCGGAGCGTCGCTTACCAGAATAGCAGTACTGCATCCCCCAAATAAAATTAAAATAGCTGCTAGGAAATACCACTTACGTATAGCATTGTCCTGCAGCCATTGTTGCCTAATGATATACATATATACGGCTCCTCCCTTATATTTTTTCTTCCCCTTTAATCGCTTCAGTATAGTTCTACATATAATTACTGTCAACATAAATTTCAACAAAAAATTCAAGCAAAAGTCATTGATACATGCTCTGGTATCATGCTAGACGCGGCTTTAGCGATGTTTTTATTCAGTCATGTATTTAAAAAGAAATTCTTACTTTTTTGAAAAAGGAGCAATCATTAAAAAAAGCAAAAAGAGTGAAACTTTCCAAAGAAGTTTCACTTTTTGCTTGCATAGCTAGTGCAGCAAAATGCAGAGAATATGAATTAAGGAAAGCTATTACAAAATTAGAATAAAAAACTGTTCATGGCTATCTTATACTGTTCTTTTCATAAAAAGGCTGTTAAATATATAGTTGACAAATAAATCTGCCAGAAACATACTGAAAGCGGTTAAAAATAGAGGGAGCATGTTATGGAGTTTATTCGATCTCACAAAAGGTTACTGGCTATTTTTGGCTTAATTGTCATTCTGCTACTTGGGACATTGTTGCTGTTAAAGCACGTCGACAACAGTGCTAGCGCGATTTTGGAAGCTAGAATAACGGCTGACGATGACTCTGGAACTAGCTTCGCGACCATCTATGATAACGGGAAGGTCGAAAAAAGCAGGTCCAGCCAAAACAAGAAGTTTGTTAAGCCAATTGAAGTAGACCCACAAGTTTTTGTGGAGCATACGGACAAGAAAAACAATATTTATTTAACAGTAAACGAGAAAGAACTGAGGAAAAACAAACAGGTCTCTTCTGATGAAAACTGGGTCAAGCTAACTAAGCTGGTCGCCAAGAGAAGCAAGCACGCTATCGCGATGCTGAGCCTGTTTAAGCTTGGCGATGACTACTATGCCTTTCTAAAATATAATGCCGGTCTTTCAGATGAGGGCAGCCTTTATCAGTACAAGAGCAACTTGACCAAAGTGGCTACGCTTGATTCTGGCAAAATATCGGGCTTAAAGGAAAAATAAGCGAGCAAAAAGCAGTCAGCTTCAAAAAAGTTGACTGCTTTTCATCTGTAAACTATTACTTGCTGTTCTTCGCGTAGTCGCTGATCTTCAAGAATTTCTTCTCTTTGGTCGTCATGCTGACATAAACGAATTTGCAGTTTTTGTTGTTCCAAAGTTCACTGTATTTTCTGTGCTAAGTGCCATCCGCCCGCTTGTAGTAAATGGTCGTCATGTAGCCATTTGGCGCTACATCCGAAACGATTCTCCGCACGCGTTCGTACTCAGCCTTGCTGAGTTTGTTGATGTTGGTGACTGGGGCCTTTTTCCCATTAAGATATGTCTCAGAGTTGGCCAGGAGCCATTTGGCAAAAGTTACCTCACCCTTATTGCCGGAAAGTGCCTTTTGCGCGTTGCTGAGCGCGTAGTCCAGGTAGTCACGGCGGTAGGAAGATGACAGCTTGTAGATTGTTTCCTTCTGGACGGCTTCAGCCTTGGTGATTTCCTTCTTCAAGGCTGCCAGCTGGCTCGCGCTGGCCGGCTGGTCGCTTGTCTTGGCCGCCTTCTTGGAAATGATGGTCGGCAGCTTTGCCTTCTTAACTTCGCTGGCCTTTAAGAAGCCATTGTATTGATATGAAAACCTGGCCAATATCAAGCTGACTAATGCCCAAGCCAGCGTTTTGCAAAAATTCCACGGCGACCTGAAGGACTTGTTCGCCCTGTCCCGGAAAACTGACGCGGTTTTCAGCGTGACTGGACCCCTGCAGACGGTCTTGACCCTGGCCAGTTTTCTCTTGATTCTGCTCTACGGCAGCCAGCGCCTACAGCTGGCCCGGGCCTACTTGCGGGATGCCCCCTTGCCTGATCCTGGATGAAGCCACGGCTAACCTGGACCCCGAGTCAGAAGCCAAGGTCAGCCAAGCTGTTGACCGGATTGCCCGGGAAAAGATTGTCATCATCATCGCCCACCGTCTGTCGACGATCGCCAATGCTGATAAAATCTACTTTTTAGACCAAGGTCAAGTTCAAGCCGCTGGCCGGCATGAAGAATTGCTCAAGCAGCTGCCAAAGTACCGGGCCTATGTTGAAGACCAGCTGCGACCTTTGGAAAGCAGGTGAAAGTAGATTTTACATGTCCGCCTAAAAGGGTTATGCTTTTTTATATGCAAAAAAGGTAGGCAAAAATTATATGGAGAGTGAAGACAGACAAACGCGCAAATCCAACCTGCGCTTATTATTCGAAGCCCTGGTCGTAGGCCTGGTGGCGGGCATTGTTGTTGGCAGCTTCCGCTGGCTGATCGGGCAGACCCTGGCCATGTGGCAAAAAGGCTACCAGGCAGCGCACGCTAACCCAGCCTTCTTGTTGCTCTTAGCCGGGGGCGTTCTGGCCAGCGTGATCGTGGCCGGCTTCTTAGTCAAGCAGCAGCCCCATGCCGGCGGGTCCGGGATCCCTGAAGTAGAGCTCCAGCTGCAGGGCAAGCTGCAACTGGCCTGGTGGCCGGTCTTTTGGCGGAAGTTCATCGGCGGGGTCCTGTCGATCGGGTCTGGCCTCTTTTTAGGCCGGGAAGGTCCGTCAATCCAATTGGGCTCAACAGTCGGCCAGGGGGTGGCCCAGGGCTTCAAGGCTTCAAAGAGCGACTCCCGGGTCCTCCTGGCAACCGGGGCGGCCAGCGGCTTGTCCGCGGCCTTCGGGGCACCTTTGGGCGGGGCCATGTTCATCGTTGAAGAAGTCTTTCACAACTTTTCTCCCCGGGTCTGGCTGAACGCTTTAGCCGGAGCCATCATGGCCAACTTTGTGGTTTCTAATGTCTTTGGCCAGACTCCGGTCTTAGCGATCGACTACAAGCACAGCTTCCCCATCCTCCAGTACTGGCAGCTGCTCTTATTGGGGGCTTTCTTGGGCTTGATCGGCCGCTTCTACCAGTGGGGCCTGCTCAATTTCAGCCATGTTTATCAAAAAATCCCCGTCCTGCCGCGTTGGATGCACGGGATCATCCCGGCCCTCATCTTAGTGCCGGTCATGTACTACTTCCCAGGCTATGTCGGCGGGGGTAACAACTTGATCTTGAGCTTGAACCAAATTCACGCCGTAAATGTCCTGGTCTTGATCTTCCTCTTGCGGATCAGTTTTTCCATCGTGTCTTACGATTCTGGCCTGCCGGGCGGGATCTTCCTGCCGATCTTGACCATGGGGGCCCTCTTGGGGGCGGTTTATGGCCAGTTCATGGTTGACCTGGGCCTTTTGGACCAAAAATTGGTCGTCAACTTGATCATCTTCTCCATGGCCGGGCTTTTTTCAGCCATCGTCCGCTCGCCTTTTACCGCTATCATGCTGATCGCGGAAATGGTTGGGTCACTGCTGCACCTCATGCCTTTAGCCGTGGTCTCAGTTGCCGCTTATGTCGTCAACGAACTGCTGGGCGGGGTGCCGATCTATGAAAGCCTGGCTGGCCGGATGCAGACCAAAGAAGACAACGACTATGTTGGTGAAGCAGACCAGCTGACTATTTCCATTTATGAAGGCAGCCAGTTGGCTGACCACCAGGTCAAGGACATCGCCTGGCCGGACCGCACCCTGGTTAGAGTTATCCATCGGGGGCAAAAGGATATTATCCCTAATGGGAATACCAAGCTGTTAGCCGGTGACCTTTTAGTCTTGGAAATCGATGAAAACCAGCGGGGCCTGGTCTATGATAAGATGGCCAGACTGCAGGAAGCCAAAGAATAAAGCTGAAAATGTATAAAAAAAGCCCCGACCGAAGTCGGGGCTTTTTAGCTTGGCAAAAATTGTTATTGTTAGCGTTTAGACGTTCAAGATCAAGAAGTAGATCACGAAGACTACAGCCAGGATCCACATCATTGGGCTGACTTCCTTGGTCCGCTTGGCAGCAGTCATGGAGATCGGGTAAACGATCAGCCCCAGGGCCATCCCGTCAGCGATGGAGTAGGTCAAGCCCATGCCAATCACGATCAAGAAGGCTGGAACAGCGATTTCCAGCTTGTCCCAGGAGATCTTGGCCAGGTTGGCGGCCATCAAAACGCCGACGATGATCAAGGCTGGAGCAGTAACCGTAGTCGTTACCACGCTCAAAAGCGGGCTGAAGAACATGGACAAAAGGAAGAAGATACCAACCCAAACGGCAGTCAAACCTGACCGGCCGCCGGCAGCGATCCCGGATGAAGATTCAACGTAGGCGCCAACCGGTGAAGTACCGATGATGGAACCAGCCATCATGGCCGTTGAGTCAGCCGCCATGGCCTTGCCGATTCTTGGCATCTTGCCGTCCTTGTCAACCAGGCCAGCCTGGTGAGCCAGACCGATCAAGGTACCAGTGGTGTCAAAGAAGGCCACCAAGAGGAAGGTTAAAACGACCGTCCACATCTGCACCGTGTTGATGTCGCCCAGGTGGAGGATGGCTTGGCCGAAGCTCGGCTTCAAGCTTGGCGCCAAAGAAACGACTGAAGTCGGCATCTTGCTTTGGCCAACCAGGATGCTGAAGATTGATGACAGGACGATCCCGGTGAAGATCGCGCCTGGCACCCGACGGATCATCAGGAAGATGGTTACCAGCAGACCGAAGATGGTTACCCAGGCAGCCGGGTCCTTGAAGGAACCGATAGTTACCAAAGTAGAAGCGCTGTTGACAACCAGCTTGCCGTTTTGCAGACCCAGGAAGGCGATAAAGATTCCGATCCCGGCGGAGATGGCAAATTTCAAGTCGTTAGGGATGCTGTCAACGATCAGTTCCCGCAGCTTGAAGACCGTAATCAAAATGAAGATGATTGAGGCCACGAAAACAGCAGCCAGGGCAGTCTGCCACTTCACCTTCATGCCGATGCAGACAGTGTAAGCGAAGAAGGCGTTAAGACCCAAAGACGGGGCAGTAGCGATCGGGTAGTTGGCAAAAATCCCCATGATAAGACAGCCGAGCGCGCTGGCCAGGGCAGTTGCCGTGAAGACCGCGCCCTTGTCCATCCCGCTGGCGCCCAAGACGCTAGGGTTGACGAAAAGGATGTAGCACATCGCGAAGAAGGTCGTCAGACCAGCGATGAACTCCCGCTTAGGGTTTGAATCGAGCTTGTCGAGCTCGAAATACTTGTTAATAAATTCCATTTGATCCTCCAGTAGGTAACGTTCGGAATTTCCTCCAATAGAAGGGGATATTTCTACCTTAACATGGAATTAACCGGATGTAAATACGAATTATAATTTTATTAGTGATTATAAAGTGTGTTTCCATTATTTTTAGCCGCTAAAAAGCGCTTGAGCATGGCAACTCAAGCGCTTTCCTTTTAATTTTTCACTTGTTTTTTAAAAAACTAAACTCAGCTTAGATATTCAAAACCTTGTTCAAGAAGTTCTTGGTTTCTTCTTCCTGCGGGTGGTCGAAGATTTCTTCCGGCGTCCCCAGTTCCTTGATCACGCCGCCGTAGAAGAAGGCAACCTTGTCAGCCACCTGCTTGGCGAAGCCCATTTCGTGGGTTACCACGATCATGGTCATCCCTTCCTGGGCCAGTTTCTTCATAACGTTCAAAACGTCGCCGACCATTTCCGGGTCCAGGGCACTGGTCGGTTCGTCAAAGAGCATGACATCCGGCTTCATGGCCAGGGCCCGGGCGATGGCTACCCGCTGCTGCTGGCCGCCGGACAGGGTGGTCGGCTTGACGTCGGCCTTGTCATCCATGTTGACCATCTGCAGGTACTTGTGGGCTTCCTTGATGGCCGTTTCCTTGTCTTCCTTGCCCAGTTCGACCGGAGCCAGGGTGATGTTTTCCAGGACGGTCATGTTCGGGAAGAGGTTGAAGTGCTGGAAGACCATGCCGATCTTTTCCCGCATCTTGTTGATGTCGACCTTTGGGTCAGCCAGGTCAACGCCATCCAAGTAGATGTGGCCGTCTTGGAAGTCTTCCAGCTTGTTGATGCAGCGCAGGAAGGTACTCTTGCCTGAACCAGACGGACCGATGATGCAGACGACTTCGCTTGGCGCGACGTCCAGGCTGGCGCCCTTGATGACTTCATGAACGCCGTCATAGCTCTTGTGCAGGTCAGTTACCTGAACCTTGTATTTTTCTTCCATGGAAAAAGCCTCCTTTTAACTAATGTTGCATCTTCTTTTGAATGTAGTTGGACAGCCAGGTAAGCAGGGTGATGATGATCAGGTACATTACGGCGATGATCAGCCACATCTTGAAGCCCTGGAAGTTCTGGGCGATCAAGTTGGCACCAGTTTGCGTCAAGTCCATGACCCCGATGGCGGAAAGGATGGACGTGTCCTTAAGAGTGATGATGAACTGGTTGACCAGGGATGGAATCATCAGCTTGAAGCCTTGCGGGGCAACAACCTTCCACAGGGCTTTGTAGTAAGGCAGACCCAGGGACCGGGCTGCTTCCCACTGGCCCACGTCAACTGATTCGAAGCCCCCGCGGACGATGGCCCCGATGTAGGCCCCTTCGTCCAGCATCAAAGTCAGGATGCCGGCGGTAAAGAGGGGCAGCTTGTGGCCCAGCAAGGTTGGCATGCCGATGTAGATGAAGAAGGCCAGAACCATCATTGGAATACCACGGAAGATGTAGATGATTACGTTGGCCAGGCCATGCCAGAACTTGTGCTCAGCGATCCCCATGATCCCGAGGATTAAACCGAAGACCAGGGCGGCCAGGATGCCGACGATTGAGAGTTCGATGGTCATCCACAGACCTTGCAGAAGAGCGCCGGCGTTGTCCTTGATTAAGCCCAAAATTGAAGTATCAGCTACGACTTGGCTCTTAACAGCCTTCTTGCTGGTGTACTTGTTGACGATCTTCTTTAAGCGGCCAGTCTTCTTCAGCCAGGCCAGACCGTCGTTGAACATCTTGAGGAGTTCCTGGTTTTCACCCTTCTTAACGGCAAAAGCCAGAGGGGCGTTGGAAACCTGCTTGCCGACGATGCGCAGGCCGGTCCCGTTGGCAATCCCGTAGCGCAGGGACGGACCATCGTCGAAGCAGGCGTCAGCGTTGCCGGCCTTGACGTCAGCCCAGGAAGTGTTGGAGTTGGTGTAGTACTTTAGCTTGAAGCCGTACTTCTTTTGGATGGACTTGGCATAGATAGCAGAAGTAGTCCCGGTCTTGACGTTAACCGTCTTGCCCTTGAGGTCCTTCATGCTGGTGATCTTGCTGTCCTTGGCCACGGCCAGGCAGACCCCGTCAGTGTAGTAGGAGTTGCTGAAGTCGATGGTCTTCTTTCTTTCTTCAGTCACGCTCATGCCGGCGATCATCCCGTCGATCTGGCCAGACTGCAGGGCCTGGACGTCGGCGTTGAAGGACATGATCTTCAGCTCGTACTTGAAGTTTTCGTGCTTGGCGATTTCCTGGAGGATTTCGATGTCGATCCCCGGGTTCTTGCCATTGTAGGTACCATCCTTGTCTTGGATTTCAAAGGGCTTGAAAGTCTGGTCGGTACCGATGATGTAAGTCTTCTTGCTGGCGGCTTGCGCTTGGCCAGGCATAGCCAGCGCGACCAGCATCAGAAGTGCTGCAAATGGGATCAGCAGCATTTGCTTAATTTTTGCGAATCTCATAAAATAAATCACCCTTAATCATTTTGATATCTTTTTAAGCCTTTTTAGAATAAGTTAATAACTATTGTAACATGCTTTGGACTATGACATATCAGCATTGTGAGAAAAAAGCTGAGAAAAGACAGCGGACACACTTAAGATAATAAAGGCAAAGCAGACTTTTGCCTTTATTAATTCATTACAGCGTTGCCCTTTTTTAAGAAAATAAGGAGAAATACGTTATTTAATTTTTCCGGGCCAAGCAAAAAAGCCATCATTTCCTGGGAAATAATGACTTCTTTTGCTGTTGGCTTATTGGCCGATCTCGATGGCCTTTCTGGCAATTTCACCCGCTTGCCAGTTCTTTGGCAGCTTGCCCACCTGCTTGAGCTTCTGGGTGATCTGGTCCAGGACTTCAGTCCGGTCGCTTTCGCTGGCCATGAAGTCGTAGTGGTCGCCGTCGATCATCATCTTTGGTGAGTAGTCGTAGTCGTCATACCACTTCTCATAGTAGCGGAGCATTCGCTTGTAGTAGTCTTCCAGGGTCGGGTCGAAGCTGAGCTGCTCGTAAGACCGGCCCCGCTTCTGGATCCGTCTGATCATTGTTTCATAGGAAACATTGATGTGAACCAGGAGGTCAGGATGGCGCTTAGGCATCCGCTCCAGTTCCTTCATCATGTTTTCCAGCAGCTCCTCGTAGGTCTGGACTTCCAGGTCATTGGCCCGGCCGATGTCGGCATTCATATGGAAGAAAAGAGAATCTTCATAGATGGACCGGTCCAGGACGTTGTTGTCGTCGCTGAGGGCTTTTTTAATGCTGTGGAAGCGCGTGTTCAAGAAGAAGAGCTGCAGCAGGTAGGTGTACTTGAGGGGGTCCTTGTAGAAAAGCGGGAGGACAGGGTTGTCATCGACGCTTTCGTAGAAAGGCTTGGTCCCCAGATATTTGGAAAGAATTGCGGTTAGGCTGGATTTACCGGCTCCAACGGGCCCACTTAATACAATAACGGTCATCACGTTCCTTCTATCAATTACAAATTGCCGATTTCGCGCAACTTGCTGTCGATCGTGTCCAAAACGAAGTCCTGATCGTCTTGGTTGTCGACAAAGTCGAATTTGTCGCCATCGATCGCGATCTTTGGCGATACGTCGTATTGTTCATACCATGGCTCATAGTAGCGCAGGAGGTTCTGGTAGTACTCCTTCAGGCCTGGATTGGAGTCGAGCTGTTCGAACTCTCGGCCCCGCTTGCCGATCCGCTTGAGCATGGTGTCAAGGGAGACGTGGATGTAGATCAGGAGGTCCGGCTTCTTGCGCGGATTGCCTGGCACGTCTTCCATCATGTTGTCCATCAGGTCGTGGTAGATCTGATATTCAGTTGGGGCAGCAACCCCGTTATCGACGTTCATGTTGAAGAAGAGCAAGTCTTCGTAGATTGAGCGGTCGAGCACGTCATTGCGGTTGCCTGCCGCCGCGTTGATTTCTTCCAGCCGCTTATTAAGGAAATAAGTGTTGAGCAGGAAGGTGTAGCGCTTCATGTCTTTGTAGTACAAAGGCAGAACCGGATTGTTGTTGACCTCTTCGTAATATGCTGTTGAGCCAAGGTGCTTGGCGAGGATACTGGTTAAACTGGATTTTCCGGCTCCAATTGGGCCACTTAAGACAATAACGGTGATCACACTCTTTCTATTCATACTATACTAGATCTACGTTGCTCTAATAGTTTATTGCAAGATATAGTGCCTTATCAAGCTTTTTGTCCAAAAAGATTTTTTATATGATAGAGGAATAATTTGCCTGGAGAGGGGATGGTGTTTCACGTGGAACAATAATCTGAAAGAACCCTACTAGATTAGGAATCCAGTCATCCATCTGGCGGTTCCAGAAAACATGACCTATGTTGAGATCGGGGGGATTTTTGCCAGCGGGATGAATGGCTATTTGAAATTTGCTGACCAAAAAACGCGGGAGAGATACACGAACAAGGCCCTGTTGGCCCGCTTCAATCTGAGCGATAACAAGCCCAATTTTGTCAGTGTTTCTTCCTATATAGACGGGCTGCAGAAGAGCCTGTGGCAGACGGTTATCATGTTTGGCGCGGCTTTGGCAATTCTGCTGGTCCTTTTACTTTGCAGTGGACGTTGATATTCAGGATGGTGACATTGAAGGTACAGTCGTTCCTTACATGAGAGGGATCATCGATGCCTTGAAGCTCAGTCCATATGAACCAGGTATTTATGGCACTAGAAATGTCTTCCTCCACGGCGAAGAAGTTGGGATGAAATACAGCTTCGTGGCGGATATGTCCTATGGTTGGAGTGGGAATCTTGGCTTTAGAATGCCAACAAATTGGGCTTTTGACCAGTTTACTGAATATCCAATTGGCAGCACGGATATTGACCAAGTAGCAGCTTCTGGCAAAGATGCCGGTGTTAATAAGTTTGTTCCACAGTTATACGGTACTATTTCTTATAGGGAAGTAGCAGCTGATGTACTAAAGGGCTTTGGTAAGTCGGTATCTGCTGAGTTCAACAAGAAGATTGAATTAGTGGATATCCCTTCTTTAAAGATTTCAGTAGAATTGGTTAATTCGCTGTCAGTAGCTGATGAATCTCCTGCAATTACTATTTCAAACGGTAAGTTAGATTCAATCAGTTTTGCCAATTGGCTTCAAACTTCAGGACATATTAAAGGAAATGGTGTTGATGCGGTTGTAAACGAAGCAAATAAGGTGATCTCAAGCGCAAGCATTACCAATGGTAACGTGGCGATAGAAGCTTCGATTAACAACTCTGGTGAAAGCAAGCTTAAATTTATCTACCATATTTTAGAAGCTAAGGATAAGCAATTGGATAATGAACTGTCTGTAGTTATCACTGTCACTTCAAAGCCAACAGATCTATTTACTGGCACGAAAATTCCAAACGTTGATGTTCCGAAGCTCGTAACCCAAAGTCAAACTGATCAGAAATCATGGGAGACCTTAATTGGCTTTTCAACGGTTGTTGCAATAGCTGGAGTATCTATTTTTATTAGTGGAGGGACTCTTTCAGTCTTATTAGATCTTATTCCACAATTGTTTACCGGGTTGTTAGTAGGTTAGAATCCCAGACTAATAAGTTCGTATTTTTTAACATCAAATATGCAACTTGATGAATTTTTTAAAATGTGGTTTTACGGAAGCTATAAAGTTGACTTTAGATAGCGCTGTAGTGTTTTGGCTTTTGGAAATGAAGCTATAGAATACTCTGCTTTTATGCTTTGGCAAATAATTTGGGCACATTATCAAATAGAAATTCTTAGTATCAAGTAGTAAAGAACTTTTTAAGTATACTATCTGTGAATTTGAATCACCTATTTTTACTATAGGCGCTCTTCCTAAATTATTATCGGGTGAAAGCTTAAGATTTATAATAGATGGGCACTTTAGTGAAATTAGGAATGCAGTGATAGCTGGTACCCACGAAAAACAAGATAGCGTTAAAAAGACATCAATAAACATTTTAATGGTGACAAAAGGATAGGAAACAACAAGAATCGCAAGTGAAAAGCCACAAACACTGGTATACCACAGATAAATAAGAATCTTTTGCCACTTCTTTTGAAATCGTATTAAAAAAATAAGACTGTAAAGGTGCAGCAAATAAAAGCATTTAAACTTATCCCAGAATGTTAGCTTGCTAGTAAAGGTTATGCTCTCGGTAGTATCCATAAGTACCTCTTAGAAAAACAGATTTATATTTTTGATTTTAACACATTCTAAAAAGGGCGGAGGTGAAAAGCTCATAAGTGTATATCCTGAATTAATTGCGTTTGCCATCTGGCTCGTTAGCCTAGCTTTGTTAACTATCTTAAGGCGAATCCATGTAAAGAACCGAAAGCTAGAGAAAATTGTTACTATAGTAGAGCAAGTTCTTGCAGACTACGTTGCCCTGTACCGCCGGATTGGCTTTTCTGATCAGGAAAAGCAGAACATCATTAATTCAATGATGTGACCCCCAAAATTGGGACAATTTAGTATTACGCCGTTAAGGTTGTTAAAACATGATTCCGATATTCAATCGGGGTCATGTTTTTTCGTCCTGTCTTGATTCTTACGTTGTTGTAGTAATCGATGTATTTGTGAATAGCTTGCTCAAGCTCATTTAGGTAGATAGCAAGTTTGATTTCTTTAGTGTATTTAGTCATGAAAATAACCCCCGAAATTAGTGTCCTAATTTCGGGGGTCATATCTGCCTTCTGTTGAGGCAGATCCTTTTGCGTATACTGTTTAGCTGCCTTTTTTAGAGTAGTTGATCAGATACTTGGCCAAAGTAATTAGGCCGAAGACTGCCAAGATGACTACGATGACCGTCATGATTGTAAACCAAGGCATTTTCATCACTCCCAATGTTAAATCCGAAGTAAGTTTATAGTATCTGTTACATATTATATTATCATTGGCCTTTGCTTTACGCAACCGCTTTCCGAAGCGCTAGCAAAAACAGGGGCATCTTTTTACGAAGAAGGTGCTCCTGTTTTACTTCTTATTTAAGTAAGCTCGCGGCTGCCTGGTCGGCAATCACCGTAACGTTCGGGTGCTTTTGCAAGACGCTGGCCGGGACATCCGTAGTCACTGGCCCTTCAACCATGTCCTTAATAGCCTTAGCCTTGCTTTCCCCCTTGGCCAAAAGGACGATTTCCTTAGCCGCCATGATATTGGCAATCCCCATGCAGATTGCGCTCTTTGGCACCTCATCAATGCTGTTGAAGAAGCGGGCGTTGGCCTTGATCGTGCTTTCCGTCAAAGCAACTTCATGAGTCACGCTGTCAAACGGCGTCCCCGGTTCGTTGAAGGCGATGTGCCCGTTCTGCCCGATCCCTAAGACCTGCAAGTCTACCGGGTTCTCCGCCAAAATCTGGTTGTAGCGGCCGCACTCTGCCTGGATGTCCTTTGTCTGGCCGTCTGGCAGGTAAGAGCGCTTGAATGGCTTGTACTGGAAGAGATGCTGGTTCATGAAGTAGTGGTAGCTCTGCGGGTTTTCCGGGCTGAGACCAACGTATTCATCCAAGTTGACACTGGTCATTTGACTGAAGTCGAGCTGGCTGGCCACAATCTCCTGGTAGAGCTCAACCGGTGAAGACCCGGTTGCCAAGCCCAAGGTCTTAGCCCCTTCGTCAACCGCCTTTGCCAAAAGGTCAAAGGCCTGCTTGCCTAATTCACTGGCGTTTTTCACAACGATAATTTTCATCTTGATCACGACTCCTTATTTTTTAACTCACTCATATTGGTATAGTCCATTTTAGTTCCAAGAAGATTTTTTGTCAAGGTCTAGACCGATAAATCCTGGCAAAATCTGTGTGATTTTTGCTAAAAAATGGCCGCCCTTGTACTATGCTTAATGAGAAAGCAAAAATAAAAAAACAATAAAACAGATGGAGGAAAATTCCATGAAATACATGACTGTCAAAGGAGAAAAACTGAGCCAGCTGGGCCTGGGCACCTGGGGCATGGGGGAAAAGGCCAGCAAGCGGGAGGAGGAAATCGCGGCCCTGCGTTGCGGCTTGTCATCCGGGGTCAACGTGATCGACACCGCTGAAATGTACGGGGAAGGGCAGGCCGAAAGCCTGGTCGGTGAAGCCATCAAGGACCTGGACCGGAGCCAGCTCTTCCTTATTTCCAAGTTCTACCCCTGGCACGCCAGTCCAAGAGAGCAGAAAAAAAGCCTGGCCGCCAGCTTGAAGCGGCTGGGGACAGACTATCTGGACTTGTATCTTTTGCACTGGAAGAGCGATTATCCTTTAGCAGAAACAGTCAAGGGCCTGCAGGATTTGCAAGCTGCCGGCCTGATCCGCCACTGGGGCGTCTCCAACTTTGACACGGCTGATATGCAGGAGCTGGTAGATATCGCAGGGGAAGGGGCCGTTTTTGCCAATGAAGACCTCTACAATCTCGACAAGCGGGGCGTTGAATATGACCTCCTGCCTTGGCAAAAGCAGCACGGCATTGCTTTTATTGGCTATTCGCCCTTTAACTCAGGCAACGGGCAATCTATCCCCGTTAAAGCCAGCTTAAAGCAGATCGCTGACAAGCGGGGCGTGTCCGTCCATCAAGTATTGCTGGCCTGGACCATGCGGACCGGGCAAGTCTTGACCATTCCAAAGGCCAGTTCAGTTGACCACATGCGGGCCAACTTGGCGGCTGCTGACCTGGTCTTGACCGCCGGTGAACTGGCCGCCTTGGACCGGGATTACCTGCCACCGAAGAGCAAGCAGCCCTTGGAGAGCATTTAATTTTCAGCTGATCTCCACGAAGGTCTTGTAGTAGTCGTAGACCTTGCCGCCTTCTTCCCCACAGTCCAAAAAGCGGCTGATGATCCAGCCGCTTGGCTGGCAAGGAAGCTGTTTTAATTCTGCTTGCAAGTTGTTGGGAAGGCCAGGTACTTGCCCGGCTTTTTCTCCCAGAGGACCTGGCCGGGATTGAGCCGCTCTTGCTGACCCGGCACTTGAGCCGGAAGCAGCTGCGGCTGAAGTGGTCCTGGCCCTACCTGGCCTGCCTGTTTGTGATCCACTTGATCTACTGGCCGGGCAGCTGGCTGGCCGCCATATCCCTTATCCTGCTCTTTGCCGCGGCTGCCGGGATGACTCTTTACCAGCGCCGCTACTTAGGCGGGATCAAAGACAGCATCTGGGTCTTCGCGGTCTTCGCACTTTTGCGCCTGCTGACGACATTGCTTTTTAAGATCTGAAAAAGCCTTGCTCCGTGTGGAGTAAGGCTTTTCGCTTGCTTTAGTTTTTGACCAGGCCTTGCTTGTCGCGCTTGATCAAGCGCAAGACGCAGGCAAAAATCAAGAGGGTGAAGACGAAGAGGACGATGAAGGCAGCTTGTGACCCCATGACTACCTGCTTGCTCTGCCCCTGGTAAGGACTGCCGGCGATGGCAATGATCACGGACACGCCCGCGGTCCCGATGATCGACCAGATCACGGAAGGGGCGACTTTTTCATGAGCTTCCATTAAATTCAAACCTCCAATAAAAAACTCCAATTCAGCGAATCCGGGCCCGGAAAGGGTCTTTGGATTCAGCCAGAATTGGAGTCATACTCTAATATTCCAGTGAACCAAGCTCCACAAAGCTTGCTTTAAAAACTTGTCATTAATTTACTTTAGCATTTTTTAGAAAAAATGTCAGTAAAAAACAGGGCCAAAGCCCTGTTTTCTTTATTTCGACTTGATGTAGTTTTGCCCGTCGGCAGCTGGCCCGACAGTCTTGCCGAAGAAGACCACCAGAACGATGATCGTCAAGACGTAAGGCGCGATCTGCAGGTAAACGGATGGCAGGCTGGAAATGCCTGGAAGCTGGTCCCCGATAATACTCAAGCTTTGCGCGAAGCCAAAGAAGAGGGAGGACAGCATAGCGCCGATTGGGTTGTAGCGGCCGAAGATCATGGCCGCCAGGGCCATGAAACCTTGCCCGGCAATAGTGGAAACTGAGAAGTTCCCGGCAATTGCTTCAGCGAAGACGGCCCCGCCGATCCCGCCGAGGAAACCGGAGATCAAGACGCCGGCGTAACGCATCTTGTAGACGTTGATCCCCAAAGTGTCTGCAGCTTGCGGGTTTTCACCGCTGGACCGCAGGCGCAGGCCAAAGCGGGTCTTGTACAGTACCCAGTAGAGGAAGATGGACAAGACGATGGCCACCCAGGCAGGAGCTGAAGTGTTCTTGAAGAAGATCGGCCCGATAACCGGGATGTTGGCCAGGCCAGGGAAGGAGAAGTAGCCGAAGTTTTGGTTGATGTTTTCGGTCTGCCCCTTGTTGTAGATGGCCTTGACCAGGAAGACGGCCAATGGCGGCGCCATCAAGTTCAAGACCGTCCCGGAAATAACGTGGTCAGCCCGACAGTTGACCGTGGCAACGGCGTGCAGCAGGGAGAAGATGATCCCGACAATCCCGCCCAAGAGGGCACCCAGCCATGGAGTAGCGGTGCCGAAGGTTGAGGCGAAGCTCAGGTTGAAGACGATGGAGGTGAAGGCCCCCATGGTCATGATCCCTTCCAAACCAACGTTGACGATCCCTGAGTTTTCACTGAAGGTCCCGCCCAAAGCGGTGAAAATCAAGGGAGCTGAATAAACTAAAGTTGATGAAACGATTAAGGCTAATACAGTCACGAAGTTCATTATGCTTCCCCTCCTTTTTGCTGGTCATTGGCGGCTTGCCGGCTGGCGGTTTCCGCCGTGGCAATATAGGTCGCGGTCTTGTCAGACTTCTTTTCCTTGAAAAGGAGGCCGACAGCCCAGCTGATGGCTACGAAGAAGATAATGGCAGCGATGACGATAGAAACGATTTCAAATGGAATCCCGGCTGCCGTCTGCATCCCCAGGCCACCGATCTTCAAGATAGAGAAGAGCAGGGAAGCCAGCAGGATGCCGATGGCGCTCATGCCGCCCAAAAGGGCAACGGACATGCCGTCCCAGCCGATGTCCAGGGTAGTCGTTTGGGTGAAGTAGTTCTGGTAAGTCCCCAGACCTTGTACGACCCCACCCAGGCCACAGAAGGCACCTGACAAGAGCATGGAGATGATGATGTTCTTCTTGTCGCTCATGCCGGCGTAACGGCTGGCGAATGGGTTCAAACCAACCGCCTTAATTTCAAAGCCGACCGTGGTCTTCTTCATCAAGAACCAGAAGATGACCAGGGCAATGATGGCCAGGAAGATACCGCCGCTGATCCGGGAGTCGCCGAACATTTCGCTCAGCCACGGAATCCGCAGGCTGCCGCTAGCCCCGATGGTCTTGGTAGTGTCGGTGTCAACGCGGAGGCTCTTGCTCATGACGTCCTGGTGCAGGTATTGGCAGAGGTAGAGGACGGTGTAGTTAAGCATGATGGTTGAGATAACTTCGTTGGTTCCGAAGTAGGCCCGCAGCCAGCCGGCAATCCCGGCAACCAAGGCACCGGCCAGGATGCCGGCGATGATTTCAAATGGCAAGAGGATGTAGACGGGCAGGCCCTTGAAGGCCAGGCCGATCCAGATGGCGGTCAGCCAGCCGGCTTGCGCCTGGCCCGGCAGACCGATGTTGAAGAAGCCAGCGGCTGAAGAGATCTGGAAGCCGATGGCGATAAAGATCAACGGGGTGGCGTTACGGATGGTTTCCCCGATCCCGTTGGCTGAGCCCAGGGCACTTTCAAACATTGAGCTGTAGGCCTGGAATGGGTCATAGCTCCAGACCAGCATGATGATGGCCCCGACTAAAAAGCCGGCAATAACAGAAACGATCGGCACTAAAAGCCGCTTGGCTTTAGGGCTCACCTTAATCATTAGCGGCAGCCTCCTTCTTGGTATTCTTCCCGGTCATAAGCAAACCGAGTTCAGTTTCACTAGTCTGGTCAGGCTTGACTTCACCTGATTCGGCCCCGTCGTGCAGGACGACAATTCGGTCAGACAGCTGCAAGATTTCGTCAAGTTCGTAGGACACAAGGAGCACGGCCTTGCCGGCGTCTCTTTGCTTCAGCAGCTGGCTGTGAATGTATTCGATGGCCCCGACGTCCAAGCCCCGGGTTGGCTGGAAGGCAATGATCAAGTCAGCGTCCCGGTCAAGTTCCCGGGCGATGATGGCCTTTTGCTGGTTACCACCGGACAGGTCGCTGGCTGGCAATTGTTCGCTGGTCGTGCGGACGTCGAACTTCTTGATCAGTTCCCGGGCGTGCTCCCGGATGGTCTGTTCGTTCATGATCCCGTGCTTGGAGTAAGGCTCCTTGTAGTAGGTCTGGCTGGCAATGTTTTCAGACAAAGGCAGTTGCAGGATCAAGCCGTACTTTTGCCGGTCGGCAGGGATGTGGCCGACGCCGGCTTCCGTGATTTGGCGGACTGGCTTGTTGGTCAAATCCTGGCCGTTGATGACGACTTGGCCGCCTTCAACATGGCGCAGGCCAGTGATGGCTTCGACCAGTTCGTCCTGGCCGTTGCCGTCGATCCCGGCCAGACCAAGGATTTCCCCGCCGCGGATATTGAAGGAGAGACCCTTGACTGCGTCGGTCCCCCGGTCTTCGTTGACGTGCAGGTCTTTGACTTCCAGGATATTTTTGCCCAGATTGAGGGGAGCCTTGTCCAGCTTAAAGTTAACATGGTGGCCAACCATCATTTCGGCCAATTGTTCGTCATTTGCATCGGCAACGCTGACGGTTTGGATGGACTTACCAGCCCGGATGACAGTGACCCGGTCGGCACTTTCCTTGATTTCCTTCAGCTTGTGGGTGATCAAGATGATGGACTTGCCTTCCTTGGCCAGGTTCTTCATGATCTTGATGAATTCAGTGATTTCCTGCGGCGTCAAAACGGCAGTTGGTTCGTCGAAGATCAAGATGTCGGCCCCGCGGTAAAGGACCTTCAGGATTTCAACTCTTTGCTGCTGAGCGACGGTGATGTCGGAAATCTTAGCGTCAGGGTCGATGGCCAGGCCGTATTGCTTGGACAGGGCCAGGATCTTTTCTCTGGCGGTCTTGAAGTCCAGGGCCAGGCCCTTGGTGGTTTCATGGCCTAAGATGATGTTCTCCAGGACAGTGAAGGCCTGGGCCAGCATAAAGTGCTGGTGCACCATCCCGATCCCCAGGCTGGTAGCGACGTTTGGGCCGGAGATGTTGACTTTCTCGCCCCGCACGTAGATTTCGCCAGAGGTTGGTTCGAGCAGGCCGGAAAGAATACTCATTAAAGTAGACTTGCCGGCGCCGTTTTCGCCAAGAAGCGCCAGGATTTCGCCCTTGCGGAGCGTGAGGTTGATATCGTTGTTGGCTTTAAAACCGTTAAAGTCTTTCACGATATGGCGCATCTCAATGATGTTTTTGATCTCTTTTTCCATATGACAAAACTTTCTGTATTACTCCTACAAAAAACACTCCGTAATATTGCGGAGTGTTTCAGATTGACCACTATATATTATATTGTGCTACTTACTTGGAGCAGTTGCAACTTTAATTTTACCAGCCAGGATTTGCTTGCGGGCAGCTTGCACTGCCTTCCAAGTCTTGGCATCAAGATTCCCCTTAGTGACAGAGACGCCATCGTGAGCTAAGCCGTAGGAAATTACCTTACCGCCAGGGAATTTGCCCTTGTAGGCTTTGTCAGCGATGTCCTTGCATGCGAAACGCAGCCCCTTTAATACGGAGGTCAGCGTGAAGTTGGCCTTCTTACCGTCTTTTGAAGTGTAGTTACCCAGGTTTGTCTGGTCAACGTCAACACCGATGACCCAGACCTTCTTGGCAGCCGTGGTTGCCTTGTTGCGGGTCTTGGCTTCGGTGAAGACACCGTTACCGGCGTTGCCGGCAGCTTGGTAGATGATGTCAGCGCCGTCAGTGTACATTGACTGGGCGATTGACTTGGCCTTGTCGGTTGAGGTGAAGTTGCCGATGTATTGGTCGTAAACGGTGATCTTCTTGCCTAAGGCCTTGGCACCATCCTTGACACCTTGCTTGAAGCCGGCTTCGAACAGTTCCAGGATGCTGACCTTGGCCCCGCCGATGAAGCCGACCTTGTTAGTCTTGGTGGTGTAGGCAGCAGCCAGACCGCCAAGGTAGGAAGCTTCGTTGCTCTTGAAGGTAACTGAAGCAACGTTCTTGCGGCCAGTGATAACTGAGTCGACCAAGACGAAGTTCTTCTTAGGGTACTTCTTGGATGCGGCTTTAACTGAGTCATTCAGCATGTAGCCGACACCGTAGATGGTTTGATAGCCGGCTTGGGCAGCTTGAGTAAAGTTAGGGGTGAAGTCAGCAGCAGATGATGATTGAAAGTACTGGTAACCGCCCTTGCCTTGCTTGAGGCCGTGTTCCTTGCCGTAGTCCTTGAAACCAGACCAAGCGGCTTGGTTGAAGGAGTGGTCGTCAACACCGTTACTGTCAGTGATCAAGGCGATACCGTGCTTGGTGTCCTTGTTGACGGAAGTGTTAGACTTCTTGCCGGAGCAGGCAGTCAATACAGCAGCGATTGACAGGGTGGCTGCCCCAGCGGCAACCAATTTCTTGTAATTAAAGCGCATAGTGAAATCACTTCTTTCTTTTTCTTCTTTTCTTTTTCATAGACGAACGATTATGTATTAAAGATAGCATTCAGTTTAGGAAAAAGCAAGAGTTAAAGATAGCATTCAGTTTAGGAAAAAGCAAGAGAATAGATAGGCGAATATTCGCTTTTTTAGACGAATTTGGAGAAATAAGAAAACGGTTAATTCGCAAACAAAGTGGCAGCTTTGTATAGATCAGTTCCCGGACTGGGAAGTTTTAGTAATAATATAAAATCGTACAAAACTGTCCTATAAACATTGTACTTCACTGTAAGGTAAGCACCCAATAGCGCGGTATATTAAAATCCCATCCTAGCAATGCTAAGATGGGATCAATCAGTTTATGGAACTCTACTTACAGTGGAGCTGAACATTTCCAGCACATGATAAATAGGTTTACAGACGTTGATTATCTGATAAGGGTGGCTAATTGGGCAACTCTCACACTTCGTCTTCATTGTTTGGCCAGTTCCAAGAGCTTACAGAGCAAGCCTCCAGAACCCCAGACCATCCTGATGAAAATGTAGTAAGGCGACTGATTAGTTGGCCTCGAGTTTGATTGGTATTGGGAAGTTAACATTCAAACAAAGGAATATGTCTCTGGGTTTTGACTTCAAAGATTCCTTTATCTGAAATTTTCAGTGTTGGAGAAACAAGTAAGGAAAGTGTTGAAAAAGACATAATTTCATTTGTATTCTTATAGCCTAAATCGACCATTGTCTCTCTGACCTTACTAATTTGTTTTCCCAAAACAGACATTGGCTCAAGACTAACTACCCCGCCCAATGGGAGTGGTGCATTTGCAACAATTTGACTGCCTTTAGCTGCTATATAGCCCCCCTGTTCTTCGACAAGAAGGTTCTGAACAGAAACCATACCTGCAATATTAGTCCCTAAGATGATTAAATTGTGGTGATCATGTGCCCAGGTAGCACCGATAGCACCATCTCCAACAATGCCACGATCAATTAATGCAAAGGCGTATCTGCCCTCATTTTTACCATATCGTTCTTGACAGAGCATTAGAGCCAAACCTGCTTTTTTCCATTGTACGTGCCCATCTTTAACTTCCAAACACTTTTGGATATGATTAGTAAAAGTTCCAACTTCGTTAATTTGAATAATATTGGCAACAACTTTACCATTTTGAACCAAATCAGTCTTTAAATCAAAATCTGCTTCTGAAAGTTTAGGGGCCTTAACTGAATGCAATAACTCTTCAGGGTAAACATTATTATCCTTTTCATCTTTTGCCGCAAATGGAAGCCCATTTTTGTAAACTTGCGCAATCGATAGGTCTTCCAGGTTATTTAATACTATAAAGTCGGCTACTCGTCCTGGCGCAATGGCACCACGATCCCACAGCCCCATATGACGTGCAGGTGTATAAGTTGAAATATAGATAGCGTCTTCAGGTCTCATTCCCATATCAATAGCTTTTTTAACTAGTAAGTTCAGATGCCCTTTAAGTAGAGTATCCGGCATTGAATCGTCCGTTACCAAAGCAACATGTTCAAAATATCCATGCTCTATTACCGTATCAATAACTTCTTGGTGCATTGATTTTAATTGAATTTCAACAAACATACCGCTTCTAATTTTTTCATCAACTAAAGAAGAAGTCTGCTGAGTGTGATCAGTTGTGATTCCGGCATAAATAACCTTTGCTAAATCTTCACTGTGATATGCGGGCACATGACCTTCAAGTGGCATCGTAGGCCTAGCCTTGCGACAAGCAGCAATAATTTTTTTAATTAATGTATCGTGATCACTAGTCATGTCTTTAAAGTTCATAACTTCGCCAAGACAAACGAAACGTGGATCTTTAAGTAATTCCTCGGTCTCCTTTACGCCAATTAATCCGCCTGTCGTTTCCATATTAGGATTAGTCGACGGAACCGATGAAGGAATGCCGAAGAATATATCAATAGGCGCTTTCTCGTCAATAAAGTCTTTTAGTCCCTTTACCCCTGCAACATTAGTGATTTCATGATCGTCTGCAATAATTGTCGTTGTGCCGTATTTGCCAATTGTTTGTCCCATAACTTTTGGGGTAGTCATCGAACTATCGATATGCATATGAGCATCAACAAAGCCAGGTATCACATACTTTCCTTGTAAATCAATAACCTTTGCCGCTTCTATCCCTGGTAATTCCTTATTGATCCAATAAAACTTACCATCTTTTATTGTGATATTTACATCTTCAAATTTACGTAAGTAAACATTAAACACGTGAGCATTTTTTACCAGTAAATCAATTTTAGTCATATTTGTTTCCTCAAGAAAAAAGTTGGAACTTTTTTGAGTTCCAACTTTGCCAAATTCAAAATTACTTGTTCATCAGCTTGTTCCACTTGGTGATCCAGCCTGAAAGGTGACTGTTCACGTATGAGTAATCAATAGTTTTTGAACGCTTAGCAATTGCGCCATACGCCTTATTTTCAGCGTCCTTAGCGCTTAACGTTACTGAAGTATTAACGGGTGCATTGTTAAGTGATTTAGCACTTGCGACTTTCTTTTGAACTGCGGTACTTAAACGGTAGTCGATGTATTTGTAAGCGGCAGCAGTATTCTTGCTGTTCTTCAAAATTGAAACAGTGTTGTAGTTAGCGTAAGTACCTGAAGATGGAACGAAGTATTTGATGCTTGAGCTTGCCGCTGAAATCATTGCTACTGAATAGTCACCAACAACAGCTGCTTCAACTTCACCGTTCTTAAACATGTTAACCAGATCAGAACTTGAAGTATAAGTCTTAACAACATTAGGTTTGAGAGCTTTAAGAGCCTTGAAAGCAGCTACACCATTGTCACTAGTTACTGCAGTACCTGCATGATCACCAGCAATATACAGCATTGCCGGACCAAAGGTAGTAGTAATATCTGGAATTGCGATTTTCCCCTTCAAAGATTTGCTCCAAAGCTGATCCCATGAAGTAATCTTTACCTTCTTTGAGTTGTAAATAATACCGCAACTGTTAAGAGTATATGGGACTGCATTAATTTGCTTAGCAAGCTTTTGTTGTTCCTTTGACAGGTATTTAAAGTTCTTAATCTTTGAAGTATCAAGCTTCTTGGCAAGTCCCTTCTTGTTGGCAGTAACAGCATTATTTTGTGCAAATTCTGCAACGTCAACAGAGGTATTCTTGTTGTGCTCGATTTGGGTCAAACGAGCTGAAGAGTCACCAAACTGAGTTGAAACCTTGACGTTGAATTTTTTAGCAAATGGCTTCAAAACATCTCTTTGCATTTGCTTAGTTGACATGCCAAAAGTTGAAACTACCAACTTACTTGAGCCGTTAGAATTAGATGATGAGCATGCAGTTGAAATAATTGCAGAGCCTGCGACCAAAACACTAGCAGCAATCAAGCCAATTTTTTTCTTATTAAACATTCTTTATCCTCTCTTAAAAACAAGTGTTTACTTCATTCTGACAACAAATGTAAATGTTCCTTTGGCAAAGAAAGAGTAACTTGTTCATTCAAGTCTCTCATTGCACGATGAGCTTCTTCAAACTTTAAATTGCCTAAAACAGTCTGAACGGTATATTGGAAACTTTGCCCAAGGTACTCTCGACTTATGATCATACCAGAAATAAGGTTATCATCGCCTTCTTCAGCAACCTTAATATTTTCAGGACGAATTGTCATCACAACCGCGTCTTGATCAGTGTCAGCCGTATCAAATTGAATGCCGGCGCTGACGGATTTGTGATCATCCAATTTCTTATCGATATTAATAAAATTTTCGTAACCAATGAATTGAGCTACATATTTTGTGCGTGGGTGGTGGAAAATATTTTGCGGAGTATCGTATTGTTCAATGCGACCTTCCTTCATAACTAAAACTTTGTCAGAAATAGCAAAACATTCCTGTTGATCATGTGTGACAAAAAGAACTGTCATCTTCATTTTTTGCTGAAGATTACGTATCTCCTCGCGCATCTTCAAGCGTAGCTTAGCATCAAGATTGCTCAGTGGCTCATCCATTAAAAGTAATTGTGGATTAATTACCAATGCACGAGCTAATGAAACACGTTGTTGCTGTCCCCCAGAAAGATTATCCGGAAACTGATTTGCAAAATCAGTTAACCCTGTCAATTCTAGCATAGCATCAACTCTATCCTTAATTTCATTTTTAGAAAGCTTTCGCATTTTCAAACCAAAAGCAACATTATTGAAGACAGTCATGTGAGGGAACAAAGCGTAACTTTGGAACACCATACCAAAGTTTCGCTTGTAAACTGGAACCGTACTGATATCTGTACCATCAATATTGATTTCACCAGAAGTTTTATCAATCAATCCAGCAATGATTCTTAAGGTAGTAGTTTTACCACAGCCTGATGGGCCAAGGATTGAAACAAAATCCCCATTCTTGACTGAAAAAGAAATATCTTTCAAAACGTTGTTCTTGCCGTCATAAGACTTGGCCAAATTTTTAACTTCAAGATTTGCCATTAAAATCTCCTATTCTGTCAATTGATTGATGCCAACAACTTTTTCAACCAGGAACATCAACGCTGCCGTGAAAGTCATTAGCAGAACTGAAATTGCTGAAACAGTTGGATCATAATTATTCTGTAAGTAGTTAAGAATTGCAGCTGGTAACATAGTCAAATCTGGGCCGTTCATGAACAACGAAATTGGAATGTTGTTGAATGAATTGATAAAACACATCATAAATGCTGCAATGATACTAGATTTTATGTTAGGCAAAACGATAGTAAAAAAAGATTTCTTACGTGAACATCCTGAAACCCAAGCTGCTTCTTCAACGTGAGGGTCTAGCAATAACATGCTTGCTGTAATCAGGCGAATAACATATGGAAGGCATAACAGAAAGTGACCAATAATTAAGCTGGGCATAACCGGTAAACCCATCGATACTACTACTGTCTGATACAGAGCGAAGCCAATAACTATTTCTGGAATTAGCGTTGGGCTTAGAAAGAAGGATTGAAACCAACTTGCATGATGTAAATTGAAACGAGTCAGAGCATAAACCGCTGGAATCCCCAAAACCAAGGCGAGAAGACTAGCAATCAAAGCAACTATCAGACTGTTTCCAAACCCACTTACAAAATCGGGTTGTTCAAAAATATTATGATACCATCTAAAGGTAAAACCCTTGATTGGAAATGAAATAGTACTCTGATCATTGAATGACGTGATCACAACCATCACTAATGGAAGCATGATCATCAAATTTATAATGATTGAAATCGCTGTCAGAAGTTTGTTTTTACCATTAAGCAAGGCCAGGTCTCCTATCTAATTTCTTACCAATTAAACGCAAAATCGTCATTGATAAGGCTGAAATCAAAATCAAGACAATGGCGATTGCACTTGCATTGTCCCAATTGCCAAGAGTCATCGCTTGTTGGTAAATCAACGTAGACATCACCAAATGACGGTTACCACCCAAAATTTGAGGAGTTGTATAAGCTGTCATCGTACCTGCGAAAACTAGGATGCTACCTGTAAAAATACCTGTTGTCAGCTGAGGGATAATAATCTTGAACAAACTTGTCCATGGATTAGCCCCCAAAACAGCTGCGGCTTCTTCGGTTTCGATGTTCAATTCAGAAACACTACCAACTAAAGAAGTTATCATAATTGGCAAGAACAAATATGCAGAGCCAACAATTATTGAAGTATCGGTATACAAGATCGACACTGGAGACTTAGCGATATGCAAAGCCATCAAAGTTTGATTGATTACACCATTCTTACCTAAAATAATAATCCAAGCAAAGTTTCTGACAACTGCGTTAGTAAGCATTGGGAACAAGATCAATACTGAGAGAACTTGTCTGAATGAACGTTTTTGACGAGCGATCCAGAGTGAAACAGGTAGTCCCAAAATCAAAACAATAAGCATTGTAATGATAGAAATAATAAATGTTCGCTGAATGACCTCCCAATTGTATGTACTCTTCAAAAATTGAGTATACAAACGCAGAAAGCCCTGCTTAGTATTCAATGTCGGAATAGCAATCTGGATCAATGGATAAAACGTAAACACAAGCACTGCTAGAAAAGCAGGCAAAAGCAAATAAACTGCGGATTTCTTGTTCATCTTTACCTCCGAATATAAATAATTATACCCATTATCTGAAATTATGTCAATAGCAAATCCGAATATTCAGTCGTGATCAGCTAACTATAATTTAGAATCCGAAGCACTCGTTCAATGATTCGGTTCATATTTATGGCATCCGTGCTGAAAATGACGAACATAAGATAAGTCCGTAAAGTAAGCCCCCAATAGCGCGGTATATTAAAATCCTATCCTAGCAATGCTAAGATGGGATTAATCAGTTTATGGGACTTTACTTACAGTGAAGCTGAACATTTTCAGACCATGGTAAATAGGCTTCCAGATGTTGATTATCTACGGCTCATTGGGCAGCTTGTCTAGAAGAAGGATTTGCTTTCCTTAATGCTAACTTCCCAGAGAAATCAAACTCAAGTCCTCTAAGAAAGGGACCTAAACCCGCAAAAATACTGTATTTTTAGCACATCTTTGCTTGCATTGATGTGCTTTTCTTTTCTATGGTATAATTTGAGTATGATATCATACTCAGCGAAAAAGGGGCCATCATGTACTACAACTGCCTGGTTAATATTCCTAAGAACACCGGTAAAATTTCCAGAAATAAACGGGGTAAGACTACCTATATCGAATACACTTATGCTAGAGAGTACCTTCCCGAGAAGAAATACAACGTTGCCCGAAGAACAACCATTGGGAAAGCTGACCCGGATCATCCTGGAATGATGTTCCCTAACCCCAACTTCGAAAAGTTCTTCCCTGATGTTGAGATTCCCGCCGAAGGAACGGCGGATGAACCTGTCAATGAGTCCAGAAGCAGCTGTATCCGCATTGGTGCCTTCTCTGTAGTCAGACGAATTATTGAAGACTACAAGCTCGCTGAACATTTGAAGCGTTGGGATGACCAGGGAAAAGGTCTGCTTCTTGATCTCGCCGCCTACTCAGTTATCGCAGAAAGCAACGTGGCTCAGCACTTCCCGGATTATGCATACAACCACCCATTGATGACGCCACAGAACAAGATTTACAGCGACTCTACAATCTCGCGCTTCATTCGTGAGATTGACGACAATGACAGAGTTGAATTCTTGAACAGCTGGAACGCCACCCACGATAAGAACGAGAAAATCTACGTTTCCTATGACTCCACCAACAAGAACTGTAAGGCTGGAGATATTGAGATGGCGGAATACGGTCACCCTAAGAATGACGTTGGCGCTCCAATCATCAACTACTCGATTGCTTACGACATGACCAATGAGAAGCCCTTGCTTTACGAAAGCTACCCGGGCAGTATCGTGGATGTCTCACAACTGAAATACATGCTGGAGAAGATTCGCGGCTACGGCTATAAGAAGATAGGTTTCATTCTTGATCGTGGATACTTCAGTAAGGCTAACATCCAATTCATGGACTCGTGCGACTATGATTTCGTGATGATGGTTAAAGGCAGGGCCTCCTTTGTACATGGCTTAATCATGGAGCACATGGGCGAATTCGAATCAAAGAGAGCCTGCTCCATCAAGGCTTACCGGACTTATGGCATGACGGTTAAAGCCAAGCTGTACGCGGATGACGACACTGACCGCTATTTCCATATCTACTACAAGGCCAAGAAGCAGGCTAGCGAGCGTGCTAGACTGGAAGCTGATCTGGACAGAATGGAAGCCGAGATGGACAAGATAAAAGGCAGAGAATACAAGCTTCCAAAGCGATACGAGCACTACTTCAAGCTCACCTACCACAAAGACAAGTTCTATGGCTACGAGGAACGGGAAGATGTCATCGAACGAGAGCTGCAGCTGTGCGGCTATTTCGCGATCGTGACCTCCGAAAAGATGACAGCCTCTGAAGCCTTGAATCTTTACAAGAGCCGCGATATCTCAGAGAAGCTGTTTGGCAGTGATAAGACCTTCCTTGGCAATCGCTCATTCAGAGTCGCAAGCAGCCAGGCGGCTGAAGCTAAGATCTTCATTCAGTTCATTGCTTTGATAATCCGAGCAAGAATCTACACGCTTTTGAGAAAGCGCAAAGTCGAAATGCCGGGCAAGCCTAACTATCTGAGCGTACCTTCGGCACTGAAAGAGCTCGAAAAGATTGAGCTGATACGCCAGCCGAATGGCAACTATAAGCTCGATCACGCAGTCACAGCTACCCAGAAAGTAATACTAGGTGCCTTTGGACTGGACGAAGAATGGATCAAGGCACAGGCAAGACAGATTGGAAAAGACATTCAGAACGCCGCAATGCCAGAAGAACAGAAAGACGATGATGAAGATGCCGAGAACGAAGAATATTAAGACAATTGAAGCCGAGATTTCCCAAACAGAAGAACAACTCCGGCGCCTTAAAGAGCGCTGCGATAAAGCGTCGCAGAAGCTAGATGCTCTCTATGAGCTCAAGAAACACCGAGAGCAGGAGGAATTACTAAAAGCTATTGATAAAAGTACCCGAACTAAAGCTGAGATCCTCGCATTTCTGGAAAGTCATGCATAAAAGAAATACGGCTGGCAGAAAATCTGTCAGCCGTATGGCTTGAGTTGTAAAATCCTGGGAAATTAGCAGTAGAGGTCCTTAGCTCTTAAAGCGGCAACATCGATATATGTTCCCGTAGTGCCGTGGCCTGTTCCTTTTAAACAAGCATAGACTGGTTTATCGGTGTCCCAGAATATAAAGCCATCACTGGCAGTAAATTGCCGTAGGCCATCGATTACTACGTATTTACCTGCTTTATATTTTTTGTCAGATCTTTTATTTTCTTGGTTTTACTGTCAAATGTAAAAGGATAACCAGCCATCGTAAGCATGGCTTTTTCACCATTAGAGTATTGGAGCAGGTTGTTGACTGAAGAGACATTTCTTGCTTTGGTGTAGGCGCCATAGCCGATGTAGTAGAAATAATGTCCGTTGATCTTCTTATATGGCAGCCAATACTTTTTACCTACGAAGCCATAATTGTATTTAGTAGCGTGGTATTTGGTGAATAAGGTGAAGTAGCGAACGTCTTTGTTAGTCCGTACAATTCTGTTTCTGGTTGTGTAGACATAGCTGTTGCAGTTTAACTGCAGTACGACTTGCCGTTTGATATATTTGGGCGTGTATTTTGATGAACTTGCTGCTGAAACTGTGTTTGGGGTTGCCGCTAAAGCCGTAAAACTCAGTAGGGCAGCTAAAGCTAACAGTGTGTTACGTAGCTTTTTTAGCATGGTTATCACCATTTTTATAAAAGCGCTTTCTTAATAATAGTTATAACGCTAAGGAGAATAAAAAAGGCACCCATCGAATGATGAGTGCCTCTTAAAAAATCTGTTGTTTGAGATTACTTCAAGTCGCTTACGCTTTCAGCAACCTTAACCTTGTCGTTCAAGATTTGCTTGCGGGCTGCTTGAACCTTGCTCCAAGTCTTGGAGTCGATGTTGCCCTTGGTTACAGAAACACCGTTGCCTTCAAGAGTGTAGACAAAGTGCTTGCCGCCTGGGAACTTGCCTTGGTATGCCTTTTCAGCGATACGTTCAACAGCAACGTCCAGACCCTTCAGAACTGAAGTCAGAACGAAGTTGCTCTTCTTGCCGTCCTTGGAAGTGTAGCTACCCAGGCTTGATTGGTCAACGTCAACACCGATAACCCAAACCTTCTTGGAAGCCTTGCGGTTCTTGTTGATGTCCTTGGCTTCAGTGAAGACCCCGTTACCAGCGTTGCCGGCTGCGTGGTAGATTATGTCCGCGCCGCTGGCGTACATTGATTGAGCGATTGACTTAGCCTTGTCAGTTGAAGTGAAGTTACCGATGTATTGGTCGTCAATCTTGATCTTCTTGCCCAAAGCCTTGGCACCTGCTTCAACACCTTGCTTAAAGCCGGCTTCGAACAGTTCCAGGGTTGCTGACTTGGCACCACCAATGTAACCTACGTGGTTGGTCTTGGTGGTGTAAGCAGCAGCGATACCTGCCAGGTATGATGCCTGGTTGCTTTCGAAGGCAACTGAAGCAACGTTATTTTGGCCGCTGATCACGTCGTCGATGATCACGAAGTTCTTCTTAGGGTTCTTCTTGGCAGCGGACTTGATAGCGCTGGTCAGTTGGTAGCCGACACCGAAGATGGTTTCAAAGCCTGAGCTGGCAGCTTCATTGGCGTTAGGAGTAAAGTCGGCGGCTGATGAAGATTCAAAGTATTGGTAGCCACCCTTGCCTTGCTTCAGGCCGTGCTTCTTACCGAAGGCTTTGAAACCATTCCAGGCAGCTTCGTTGAAGGAGTGGTCGTCAATGGCGTTGTTGTCAGTGATAAGCGCGATGCTGTGCTTGGTGGTCTTAGTACTAGTTGAAGATGATGACTTCTTGCCTTGGCAGGCAGTCAACAGAACTGAAACTGAAACAGCAGCAGTAGCGATGGTTGCTAACTTTTTAAATTTAGAAACAGACACGTGATTTCCTCCGTTGCAACACGAATGTTTGTGTGACAATCGCAAAAAAGATGTTTATTTTTATCTCGGTTTATTATAGTGTAAAAACAGAAAAAAGCAACAATATAAGCGAAATTCCGAACTGTTTTTTGACAGCGGTTAACAAAAAAAGCAAAACCTGGCTCTCGCAGGCTTTGCTTTCGCGGTTTATTTGAGCTTGAATTTAACCGTATTGTCGTTCCAAATTGAGGTTTTGTATTGCAGCTGCAGCGTTTTGGCAGAAGTCTTTGCTTCGCCAACCAAATTTCCTGAAACTGAAGCGCCCTTGTCCAAGGAGCCGGCGTCCAGAGTGTTGTCAACATCCGTGTCAATTGCGTCGAGGTCGGTGTTGTTGCCGTCCGCGTTCAGCTTGAAGTCAAACGGATTGTAGTCCTGGCTTTCATCGGTGTGGTTGGTAATCGTAATATTGATGATCACGAACTGCTTTCCGCTGTCAGGCCGGTTATATTCGCTGCCTTGACTGAACTTGACGCTGTTGACTTTGATTTCATATCCCTTGTAAGATGCCTTTTGGCCGACTGAGTAAACCTTGCTCAAAGGGTTAGCTTCAGCTTTTTTCTTAGAGCTGGTCTGGGACTTGGCGGCTGAGTCAGAGTTGCTGTCGCTGTCGCTTGACCCGCCAAAGGCCCCGCTTCCAAGGAAAACGACAACTAGCACGACTAGCAGCCAGAACCACCAGCGCTTATAGAACTTCTTCTTTTGTACGTATACATTCCCATTCTCATCTTTGATTTGCTTTGCCATGATTCCTATTCCTTCAAATTTTTTACTCTCACATAAACCAGCGACAGTTTAAGTGTAGATTTTTAAAGAGAAGGATTGGTGGGCAGGCAGCCCACTAATGGCCAAAAGATGAAATCGCTACCGATAAAGCGGCTAAAGCCGTGGTCAAAACCGTGGCCACGAGCAGGTAGCTGATGATGATCCCGCAGGCCCGGGTAAATTTGGACTTGGATGAATGGAAAAGGCACATGCTCTTGATATTGCGGTAGTTGCAGGCAAAAAGGACGATCAAGAAAAGAACCATGAAAAAGGACAGGCGGAGCAGGAAACTGTCAGCCGCTGAGTCGCTCTTGGCGTCCATACTAAAGGAACTAAACAGCATCAATAAGTAGCCGCAACCGGCTGTAAGCATGCGGGCGGGCTGATGGCTGCGGAAGCCTGGCAAAAGCCAGCTGGACGGGCCTAAGCCAGTAATCGCATCCTTGAATTCCCGGGTGTTTTGGTAGCGTTTCTGGCTGTTGATATGGGTAGCTTTTTCAATGATTTCCCGTTCTGGTCCTTTATAAAGGCGGACGCTGGGCAGGTAGCCAGTATAAAGGACGTTCATCAGCACCCCGACTGCATAGAAGTCACTGGCTGGCCCGCTCTGGCTGAAGCCGAACTGTTCCGGGGCCGCGTAGCCCACTGACCCCAGGATGCGGGTGTCGCGGTCAGCGTCTTCCTGCATGTTCCGGGCGATATCGAAGTCGGCCAGGATCAGCTTTTGGCCATCATAAAAAATATTCTCCGGCTTGATGTCCCGGTGAATGATCGGCGGTGTCTGCTGGTGCAGGACCGCGAGGACGTCCAGCAGCTGGCAGATCAAGTCGTGGATCTGGGCAGAAGTGAGCTTGTGGGTCTCTAAGTACTGGTCGAGACGGGGAGAGTCGATGTATTCTTCGATGACGGTCAGGCGGTCACTTTTTTCCAGGCAGACAGTCTTGGGAATCGCGGTGTCCAGCTCAGCCAGCTGTTCATATAAAGGAGCGTACTCTAAAGGAAGGACCCGCTCGATGTAAGGGGTCGGGACCAGCTTTTCAACTTTGAAAATTGCCTTGTCGTCCGTTATTTTAATGGGGACAGGATTAACGTAATCGCTTATTTTTCCTTGCTTCATCTATAAAATCTTTCTGCCATAATGGTAACAATGGGGGTAAAAATGGAAACTGAAAAATTACTCGCTGCTTTGAAAGCAGATCATATTTCTAATGTACTAGATCAAGTGGCTGATTACAATTTTGCCGGCTATTTGAACAAGCTGATCGAAGATAAGGGGGTCAAGAAAAGCGAGCTTTTCAACGAGGCTATGATCGAACGCAGCTATGGCTATCAAATTTTGAAGGGGCGGCGCCTGCCAGCAAGGAATAAGGTTTTGTCCCTGGCCCTCAGCTTGAAATTGTCTCTGGCTGAAACCAACCGCCTTCTGTCTTTAAGCGATAACGGGGCCCTTTACGCCAACGTAAAACGGGACGCGGTCTTGATCTACTGTTTGGTTAGGGGGATGTCGGTGATCGATACTGACCAGCAGCTGGCAAATTACGGCTATCAGAGTTTGAACGAAGAATAATGGAGTAGGATGGCGGATATTAGTTGTTGGAGGAGGGAAGCAATGAATAGCTTGTTTTTGGTAAATTTGTTAATCGGCTGCGGGATGCTGCTGAGCGGCTTTAAGCAGTTGCCGGTGACTTTCAGCTGGCGGAAATTGGCAGTGATTTTTCTGGCAAGCGGGAGTCTGCTCTTGGTTGAAGGGATGCTGGTCAGAAAGGTGTTTGAAACGGCGCTGGTACTTTTTGTGATTGCGGTTCTCTATTTGCTGCTGGGTCTTGCTAGCCTGGTCATGATGTTTGCCAAAAAGGACTGGCAAGCTTTCACCAGCGAAGATTGGCACGATTTCGCGGCCGTCTTGATTATCAGTGCCTTGATGGCCTTCTACTTTTTGCGGGATGCTGCTTTTGACTTATCCAGCATGCTGCTGCCAGAAGCAATGTTTCTTGCTGGCCTGCTCCTGGTCTCTTGGGCCGTTAAAGCCGAAAAAACGCCTGATACGCAAAAAATCTCTGAGCTCCTGCTCAGAGATTTTTGTTTTGTTTACTTATTTGCTTGGGTGGCTTGGTACGGAAATCTTGCCGGCCAGAATCTGGCTGCGGGCAGTTTGTGCCTGCTTCCAAATTGAGTCAGCCACGTAGCCCCGGGTCAGGTAGACACCGTTGTTCTTCAAGCCGTAAACAAGCTGCTTGCCGCCTGGGAACTTGCCCTTGGCTGCCTTGGTAGCGATGTCCTTGACTGCCACGTTGACCCCGGTCATTACGCTGGTCAGGCAGAGGTTGGACTTCTTGCCGTCCTTGGACTTGTACTTGCCCAGGTTGGACTGGTCAGAGTCGACCCCGATGACCCAGACCTTCTTGCTGGAGTTGGCAGCCAGGCCTTCGTTGACGGACTTGGCTTCACTGAACAAGCCTTGGCCGGCTGAACCTGAAGCGTGGAAGATTACGTCCGCCTTCTTGGCAAACATAGCCTTGGCGATTGACTTTTCCTTGTCAGCAGCCGTAAATGAGCCGACGTATTGGTTCAAAATCGTGATCTTCTTGCCCATCTTCTTGGCCGTGTCCTGCACGCCCTTGGCAAAACCAGCATCAAACAAGTCGACGATGTCCCCGTGAACCCCGCCAATGAAGCCGATTACGTTGGTCTTGGTGGTCCGGGCCGCAACTACCCCGGCCATGTAGGAAGCATCCTGGGACTTGAAGTTGGCGGAAGCCACGTTCTTTTGCCCCTTGATCACGTCGTCAATGATGACGAAGTTCTTGTCATTGTGCTTCTTGGCTGCTGAAGCAATCGCGCCCTTAAGTGAGTAGCCAACGCCGAAAATGGTCTTGTAGCCGGCCGCAACCGCCTGGTTGATGTTTGGCGTAAAGTCAGAAGCTGAACTTGAGGCGAAGTATTGGTAGCCGTTGATCCCCCGCTTTAAGCCCTGGGACTTGCCGTAAGCCACCATCCCTTCCCAGCCGGACTGGTTGAAGGAGTGGTCGTCAACCCCGGCGATGTCAGTGATCAAGGCCACGCTGGCTGAGCTCTTCTTGTTGGAGCCGCCGCCGTTTTGCTTGGCCCCTGAGCAGGCAGTCAGGGCAATCCCCGCTGCTAAAACAGTACCAGTAGCCAAAACTTTCTTGAATTTGATTTTCTTCACGATAAAATCCCCCTTAAAATTAACACGATTACGATCTTATCAATATTTGGTAGTCGTGTCAAAAGGTCAACCACAAGATAGAGTGTTGATTTGACGGGGTTCTCGTTTTTGCCAAAAAGCCCTCAAGATATATGGCTCTAAGCGGGAAGGGCATACTAGAAAAAAACAAAAAATTACCCGGATTTTCCAGGTAATTTTAAAAAAGTTAAAAGACATTTAGTAGTTTGCAAATTGCCAAGGCGATGTAGCCGGCCACGATCAAGGCCATCACGGTGAAGTGGCGGAGGCGGTTCATGACGAACATGCCGGCGAATTCCCGCAAAACCGCGTTGGGCAGGTAGTAAGGGCGGGTGTAAGAGCCGATCCCGTTGGCATCCAGCCCCGCCCTTTTCGCGTAGATGGCTGACCGGAAGACGTGGTAGTTGCTGGTAAAGAAGCAAGCCTTGAAGTTGTCATTGCCATAGTCGTTGTAGGCCACAATCTGGGAAAATTCCATGTTCTGCTCGGTATTTCTGGACTGGTCTTCCAGCAGGATCAGTTCCTTCGGGACTCCCCGCTTGATGGCGTAAGCGGCCATGGCTGCCGCTTCAGAAATTTTTTCATTCGGCCCCTGGCCGCCGGACATGATGAACTTGGGCAAGGGCTGGCCCTTTTCCTGCTGGTGGTAGGCAAACTGGATGGCCCGGTTGATTCTGGCCGCCTGGATGTTAGAAATCTGGTCCCCATGGATTAGGCCCGCTCCCAAAACGATCAGGTAGTTCTGCTGGTAGCGGCGGGGAACGATCTGGTAGAGCAGGAGGTTGACCAGGAAGTTGTACATGACGGCTGCCAGGTAGACCGCGACCGTCGGGAAAATGTCCAGGATGAGGCGCAGGCCGGTCGGCGTGCTGCGGGTGAAGTGGCCGATGAAAATGAAGACCCAGAGGCCCAGCATGGCCCCGGCCAGGATCAAGGTCAGGAGGTTGGGCAGGGTATGGCTCTCATGCTTCAAGACCACATAGGAGTTCCATAAAAGCAGGATCCAGGAGAAGGAGACGATGACGGCCACGGTTACTGCCAGGATCGCCAGGGCCCAGAGGTAGACCTTGCGGAAGCTGGGCAGGTTGGTGGCATAGACCAGGAAGGTGAACCAGGCCCCCAGCGAAGCGATGAAAAAGGTGAAAAAGACCCCGTTGATCAAGTGGCGCGGGTCGCTCAGCCAGGAAAAAATGAAGGTTACCGCGGCAATCGCCACCAAAATGGTAAAGTAGCTGAAGGCCCGGTTCTGGCTGAATAGAAATAGCAGTGTGTTTAATCCGGATGGCATTTTTTTAGGTCCTAGTCCATATCGTTTAGAAAATTGGTCAAACTTTATTATAATAGAGGATAAGAATTTTTTGAGACAACAAGGTGACAAACGTGAAAAAAATTGGGCATTATCTCTTTTACTTGATCGAAATCGCAATCGTGTTCGCGCTGTATACGACCCTGCAGGAGTTTTACTTCTACCCGGACATCTTTGGCTTCGGGTCGGCTGAGGCTTTCATCCTGGCCCTCTCGACCGTCCTGGTCTTCTGGTTCAGCTTCTGGCTCTATAAGGGGCAGCTGGATGATGACAATGACTGGGGCTTCAGCCAGGACTTCCACTGGGATTGGCGGAAGCTGGCCACTGCAGTCGGGGGCTTCTTCTTGATGCAGCTGCTCTACATCCTCTTGATGAACTTGATCGGCGGCGGGGTCTCAGTCAACCAGCAGAAACTGGATGACCTCCAGCACACGGCGGGCCCGACCTACAATATCATGGTGGTCTTAGTTGCCCCGGTTATGGAGGAAATCATCTTCAGAGGGATGTTCTTCAACCTCCTCTTTAACCATGCCGGCAAGGTCGCCAAGTGGGCGGGGATCCTGGTTTCCGGTTTCTTCTTTGCCTTTGCCCACAATCCCTTCTGGTCACCATATCTCCTGGTTTACTGGATGATGGGGTCAGTCCTGGCCTGGGTCTACATGACCACCAAGGACCTGCGCTACTCCATGGCCACCCACATCATGTGGAATATGCTCAGCATTTTAGGCTAGGCCAAAAGGAAAAATACAAGAATACAACAAAAAGAGAAAGAGAGAAATCTGTTTGGAGATACGAAAAGCAGCGAAGCTTGGCTTCGCTGCTTTTTAGTTTTGCGCTTCGTCTTTTCTGATGTAGTGGTTGAGCATGATTGGTGAGAGAACCGTCGTCAAGATGATGACCAGAATCAAGCTGGAGTAAATGTCCTTTGGGAAAAGGTGGTGGGCAATCCCGATCTGGGCCACGATCAAGGCCACTTCCCCCCGGGAAACCATCCCGGCCCCGACAATGCTGCCTTCCAGCGGCTTAAGGCCGAAGATTTTTGATGAGTATTTGCCGGCCCAGTACTTGGACAGAACGCCCAGAACTGTCATGACCACGATGAAGAGGAAGTCCTGGCCGATGGAGGCAAAAGTCATCGACAGGCCGATGTTGACGAAGAAGGTTGGAATAAAGACTGAGTAGCCGATCGCGGAGACTGAGGAATTGACTTCTGCTTCCTGCTTGGTCTGCCGGATGGCCAGGCCGCCGAAGAAGGCCCCGACCACGGCACTCAAGCCGACTAATTCAGCGATGTAGGCCATGCCCAAAGACAGGATCAAAGAGGCGATGACCACAGAGTAGCTGACATTGATTTTTTCCGCCAGCTGCATGAACTTTGGCGCGATGAACTTGGAAACCAGCCAGACGAAGACGAAGTAGAGGGCTTCAAAGAGCAGGTTCAGGAAGAAGTTGTTGGTCAGTCCTGACTTGCCGCCTTCATGGCTGAAGGTGGTGAAGAGGCTGAGGACGATCACCGCCAAAATGTCGTCGACTACCGCTGCTCCCAAAATTGCCGTCCCGGCCTTGGTTTGCAGCTTCCCGGTCGCCCGCAGGACTTCCACGGAAATGGAGACGCTGGTGGCCGCGAAGACGATCCCGATGAAGAGGGCTTCCAGGAACTGCATCCCAAAGAGCAGGGAGGCCCCGCCGATAAAGAGGATAGGTAGGATAACCCCGACCGTGGCCACCGTGAAGCTGATTTTAAAGTACTTCTTCAGCAAGTCCAGGTCGCTTTCCATCCCGGCTAAAAACATCAGCATGATAACCCCGATGTCGGAGAAGAGAGTCATCGTTTCGTTAGGGTGGATCCAGCCCAAAAGAGCCGGTCCCAGCAGGATCCCCGATAAGAGCTGGCCAATGACCGGGGGCCAGTTGAAGCGGGCAAAGACTTGCCCCAGCAGGGTTGTCATCAGCAAGACCAGTATCAGTTGTCCAATAAATTTCATATTGACCTCCGTTTCAAAAAAGGGCTGGAAAGCAAAAAACTCCCAAGAAAAAGCTTCTTGACCCAAAGAAGCTTTTTCTTGAAAGTTTTGAAACTCCAACCTCTGAAAAATGTCATGTTAACTAATAATACTTTAGCAAGAAATTAGAGAAAAGACAAATTTTATAAACCGGTCTGTTTTGGATTCTTCGGTTCGGTCTTAGCCAAAAGGGCCAGGCAGATGGTGATCATGTCAACCACTTCCTGCAAAACAGCGCCCCAGAAGGCCGGAATAAGACCAGTGAAGGCCACCAGTTCCAGAATGATAACGACCACGATAGCAGTGATAATGTCGATTTCAGCCACCTTCATGGTGTGCTTGGCAATGGCCACGGCATCGTTGATCTTGCTCAAGTCGTTGACCATGATGACCGCGTCAGCACTTTCGCTGGCCGCGCTAGCCCCCTTGGCTCCCATGGCAATGCCGACGTCAGCGGCCGTCAAGCTTGGCGCGTCGTTGATCCCGTCCCCGGTCATGACGACTGGGCGGTTTTCAGGCGCCACGTTCTTGATGGCTTCAATCTTCTGGGCTGGCAAAAGGCTGGCCCGGACGTCATCGACGCCGGCCACGTCAGCGATCGCCTGGGCCACGTCCTTGTTGTCCCCGGTCAGCATCATGATGTGCTTTGCGCCTTGTTTGCGCAGGCGGGCCAAAGTTTGCAGAGTTTCTGGCCGCAGCCGGTCCTTGAAGGTGATGCAGCCGGCGTACTTGCCGTCAACTGAAACGTAGACAGCAGTAGTCTTGGCCTTGTTTACGTTAGCGTCAGGCGCCACGTAGGAAAGCTTGCCGACCATGACGTTCTTGCCGTCAACGGTCCCGCTGACCCCGTTACCAGTTGATTCCTGCAGGTTGCTTACGGCTTGGATCAAGTTCTTGTCAGTCCCTTGAACCAGGGAGTTGGCGATGATGTGGTCGGATTGCTGCTCAAGGCTGGCCGCGTAGCTTTGGATGGTTTCTTTGTCAAAGCCGTTTTCCGGCAGAACGTCTTGGATGACCAATTGGTTCTGGGTCAAAGTACCAGTCTTGTCGAAGGCAAAAGTCTTGGCCTTGGCTAATTGTTCCAAGGTTGAACCGGACTTGACGATGATGTGGTGCTTGGACATGGAGCTCATCCCCGCTACCAGGGCAACTGGAGCGGCGATCAAGAGCGGACATGGGGAGGCAACGACCATGACTTCCGCGAAGCGGGTGAAGTTCCCGGTCGTCACCCAGGCAGCGATCCCGATAATTAATGAAATAATGGTAAATGGCACGGCGTAGCGGTCCGCCATCTTGACGAACTTGGCCGGCTGGGCAGCAGAAGACTTAACCAGTTCAACGATGGTCTGGTATTCAGAGTCCTTGGCCAGCTTCTTGACTTCCATGGTTACGGCGGTTTCCCCGTTAAGGGAACCGGACATCAAGTCGTCGCCGACCGTCTTGTCCACCGGAACTGATTCCCCGGTCAGAGATGACTGGTCAAAGACAGAGCTGCCTTCAATGATGGTCCCGTCTACTGGCACCTGCTGACCTGGCTTGATTAAGACCTGGTCGCCGATCTGCAGGTCGTCAACCTTGACTTCAACTACCTTGCCGTCAACCAGCTTGCCGGCTACCCGCGGGTTCTTGTCCAAAAGGGCCCGCAGTTCCCGGTTGGCCTGGCCGGTCGCGTAGTCTTCCAGGCTTTCGCCACCAGTAGACATGACCAGGATCATCCATTCAGCCCAGTAGTCCCGGGTAATCATCATGGAGATGACCGCGATCAGGGCCAGGACGTCGATGCCCCAGTGCCCTTCTTTCAAGTCCCCAAACATTTCCTTGCCTAAGGAGAAGCTGATGTAGGCACCAGCAATGTCGAACAAGACCTCCGCGATTCCCGGAATATGCAGGACATTGTCAGTGATCAGCCCAATCGCCCCGAGAACCAGGACGACAATGAATTTCCATTGGCGTTTCATGAATAGTCCTCCCAATAGTAAAAATAAGGAGTGTGGACAAGCACTTTTTATCTTAAAAGACAATATAGATTACTAGATATATTCTAGCACCAATTGGATTTATTACACTGAAAATGCTTATGATTGTAATTGCTAATTCTCCGCTTCTAATTTAAGGACCTGCTTCTTGTCAACCGTGACATAGTGGTCGTCAAAAGTGCGGGCCAGGTAGTTGAAGGCCTTGAACCATTCCCGCCTGGTGATCATCCCTTGAAAGCCCCCCTGGTCGTCGACAACGGGGAGGAAGTTGTTGTCAACGAGCAGGTGGAGCTGGGGCTCGATGTCTTTTTCCGTAAAGTTGATGGAAACGAAGTCAGTCTCCATGACATCCTTGACCTGGTACTTGTTCAAAGGCTTAACGGAAATGCCATCCAGGTCCAGCATCTTGTCGGTGATCATGACCAGGCTCAAAAGGCCCGTGATCTGGCCCTGCTTGTTCAAGACGAGTATCTTGGCGTACTTGACCTTGGTTAAGATCAAGAAGGCATGGTAAAGGGGATTGTCTTCTTCAACGATGGCAATCTTGCTGGCCGGGATCAAAAAGGAGCCGGACTTTTCCGCGAGAACGCGTTGAATAGCTGCTGAAATCATCAACCTAATTCCTTATATTTTTTCTATGCTGATTTTTGTTTTGACATAATTTAAGTATAAAACTACGCGTGGTGCTAGTTGAAGTAGATTTAGAACTTTGTCGAAAATCTGCAAGAAACTTTATTACAAGTACGCC
>ENA-ORTB01000124-ORTB01000124.1-human-gut-metagenome-genome-assembly--contig:-NODE-124-length-92412-cov-11.044003_pt1 | contig 92412 bp, 69 predicted proteins | sample MGYA00241905_ERZ509174 | MGnify/ENA primary metagenome ERZ509174 (study PRJEB26280, sample SAMEA2338851) | human gut metagenome | biome: human gut; feature: human-associated habitat; material: faeces... | reverse complement strand
GAAGACCCACAATTGGCGAATTTCTACGGTCAGGCGTTGCCTTTGCTCAAACGAGGGGTACCCGTCAAGACCGTCCACATTGAGAACCTCGGCTATAAGGAAGCGCTGGCTGACACAAAAGTGTTGTTGATGACTTATGCGAACATGAAACCGCTTGAGCCTGAAGCGCACAGCCACATAGCCGATTGGGTGAAGAAAGGGGGAGTATTGATTTATAGTGGAACGGACAACGACCCTTTCCAGAATGTAAGGGAATGGTGGAATACCAACGGGCATAACTATGCTACCCCTTCCGCACATCTTTTTGAGCAGATGGGGCTTCCTGCCTGGCCGAATCAGGGAGAATATAGTTACGGTAAGGGAACTGTATGTGTTATTCGTACCGATCCTAAAGATTATGTCCTGCATGAGGGTGGTGACAAATATTTTTTGTATCTTGCGGCCCGGATGTACGAGCAGAACGCGAAAGCGGGAAAGCTGGAGTTCAAAAACAACTTCTATCTGCAAAGGGGAGATTACGACTTGGCTGCTGTGCTTGAAGAGAGTGTGAGCGACGAGCCGTTTACTGTGGAAGGATGTTTGATTGACCTTTTTGATCCCAAATTACCGATATACACTTCCAAGCGGATAAATCCGGGTGAGCAAGCCTTGTTGCTGAATGTAGAACGTGTAGCCGGTAAGAAGAAGCCTCAAGTGCTGGCTTCGGCAAGTCGCGAAGAACAGGAAGAACGCGGAAAAGGCTGGTATTCCTATGTGGCGAAAAGTCCTGCCGAGACTTCAAACGTATCGCGGGTACTGTTGCCGAGTTGTCCTAAGAGTGTGACAGTCGATGGCAAAGAAGTATTCGATACCAAGCGTTGGCATGCAGCAAGTCATACCTATTTGATAGAGTTTGAGAATAATCCTGACGGAGTGTCGGTGAAGTTTTGCTGGTAATCTCAGACCTTTTATTTTTTAGCATTTAACAACATAAACAATTATATTATATAAACGATATGAGAAAAAAGCTTTTATACCCCTTGTTGGCATCATGCCTTTTTGCGTGCAGTGACAAGGATACGTCTTATGAAGTCGTCAAGAATGACTTGAGAGCTCCAGCCTACCCGCTTGTTACCATCGACCCTTATGCCAGTGCATGGTCCATGAGCGATAACCTTTATGACAGCCCCGTTCGCCATTGGACGGGTAAGGATTTCCCTCTGATTGGCGTGGTGAAGGTAGACGGTGTTTCCTACCGTTTTATGGGGACTGAAGAATTGGAGATGAATGCAATCGTGCCCACCTCTCAGCAAGGGGAGTGGACTGGACGGTATATCACAGACAAGCCCGCTGGCGACTGGACATCTGCCGATTACAATGATTCCGGATGGAAGTCGGACCGTGGTGCCTTTGGTACCAAAGAAAATGAGCCTACAGCCAAGACCCAATGGGGAACCCGCAATATCTGGGTGCGCCGTACGGTAAATATCGACCGCGATTTGACCGGCATACCTGTCTATCTGGAATTCTCCAATGATGATGATGCCGTATTCTATATCAACGGAGTGAAGATACACAGTACGGGAACCACATGCAATAAGAACAAGGTCGTGAAACTTTCCGATGAGGCTTTGGCTGCTTTGAAACAAGGAGACAACATCATTGCCGCCGAGTGTATCAATCCGGTCGGCAACGGTCTGCTCGACTTCGGCCTGCAGATTCCGAAACATCAGGAAACCGTGTTTGGCAACACAGCTGTGCAGACCTCTGCTGACGTGCAGCCCATGCAGACACACTACGCTTTTACCTGTGGTGATGTCGACTTGAAAGTCACTTTCACGGCACCTCTTTTCATGGAAGACCTGAAGCTGTTGAGCCGCCCCGTGAATTACCTTACTTACAGTGTTGCTGCCCGTGATGGCAAGGAACACGATGTGGAGGTGTACTTTGAGGCCTCGCCGCGCTGGGCGCTCGACCAGCCTTACCAGCAATCTGCAAGCGAGGGATATGAAGCTGACGGGCTGCTTTACTTGAAGAGCGGAAGCAAAGAGCAGAATATCCTGGCTAAGCAGGGCGATGACCTTCGCATTGACTGGGGATATTTCTACATGGTTTCCGGTAAAGAAAACACAGCATACAGCATCGGCAACAGTACCGAACTGCGCAAGAACTTCGTGAACGGCACCTTTAATTCAGCTTCGCTTGCGGGTGAGGACAGCAACGGGAATATGGCCTTGGTGCGTGACTATGGTAAAGTGAGGAAGGTTACCGACAAGATAATGCTGGGATATGACGACATCTATTCCATCCAATACTTCGGTACAAACTTGCGTTCTTACTGGAACTCGAGAGGCGACCGTACCATCGAGTCGGAAATGCTGGCCGCCTACAATGAGTATGACGAGTTGCTGGCACGCTGCTATGCCTTCGATAAAAAGTTAATGGAGGATGCTTCTGCCGTAGGCGGCAAGGAATATGCCGAACTCTGCGCGTTGGCCTACCGTCAGTCCATTGCCGCCCACAAGCTGGTGGAAGCTCCCAACGGTGACCTTTTGTGGCTGTCGAAGGAAAACAACAGTAACGGCTGTATCAATACGGTGGACCTGACCTACCCCTCGGCTCCCCTCTATCTGATCTATAATCCTGAACTGGAGAAAGGCATGATGAACGGTATCTTCCATTATAGTGAAAGCGGCAAATGGACCAAGCCCTTCGCCGCCCATGATTTGGGTACCTATCCTCTTGCCAACGGACAGGTTTACGGAGGCGATATGCCGGTTGAGGAGAGTGGAAACATGCTGATTCTTACGGCTGCCATTGCTGCCGTAGAAGGCAATGCCGACTATGCTGCCAAACATTGGGAAGTGCTCACCACCTGGACCGACTATCTGGTGGAAAAGGGACTCGATCCTGAGAACCAGCTCTGTACCGACGACTTCGCCGGACACTTTGCCCATAACACGAATCTTTCCATCAAGGCAATTTTAGGGGTGGCCTCTTATGGCCGGTTGGCCGAAATGCTCGGCAAGAAGGATGTTGCCGAAAGCTATACAACGAAGGCCCGTCAGATGGCGGCTGAGTGGGAACGTATGGCCAACGACGGCGACCATTATCGTCTGACCTTTGACAAGCCGGGTACCTGGAGCCAGAAGTACAATATGGTTTGGGACAAGATGTGGAATCTGAATTTGTTCCCCAATAATGTAATCGACAAGGAAGTAAGTTACTATTTGACAAAACAGAATCCTTATGGGCTCCCTCTGGACTCTCGTAAAGAATACACAAAATCCGACTGGATCATGTGGACGGCAGCTATGTCTTTAGATAAGGAAACCTTCCAGAAATTCTCTGACCCTGTCTATAAATATATCAATGAAACAGTATCTCGTGTACCTATCAGCGACTGGCACCATACAGACAGCGGTAGATGGGTAGGCTTCAGAGCCCGTTCGGTGATCGGAGGATACTGGATGAAGGTATTAATGGATAAAGTTCAAAACAATCAATAATTTAAATCTAGTGTATTATGAAATGTAAAACTATGAAACATGGGAACATAGGGCTACAATGCATGATGTTGGTATTCATTTTGGCAGTCTGTTTTAGTAGCTGCAAAGATAGCAAAGACGATACATCAGCGCCTTATGATCCGAATCTGCCAGTAGAAGTGACGGATTTCACACCTAAATCGGGAGGTGGAAAGAAGAAAATGATAATCTATGGTAGCAACTTTGGAATAGATTGTTCTATTATTTCTGCTAAGGTAGGTGGTAAAGAAGCCATTGTCATTAGTTCTAAAGGTACCAGTATCTACTGCTCCACGCCGGAGAGCTGTTTCGAAGGAACTGTAGAAATAAAGATAGGTGAACAAACTGTGATAGCATCTGAAAAATATCAGTACGAACCACAAATGGTAGTAACAGACTTATGTGGTGATGTAGATGAACTGGGAGAGGGAAATATTGTAGACACTGGTCCGTTTGACGATTGTGGAAAGATAGACTATCCTTTTTGGTTTTCTTTTGATCCCCAACATTCTAATATTCTTTATTTGTCTCAAAATAAAGGAAATCTGAGAGTGTTAGATTTGGAAAAGGAAATGATCTATACTAAGGAACTAAATAATATCAACCGTGCAACTACTATTACATGGACTAATGATGGTGATATGATATTGGCTGCTCCCCAGAATGGTGGTGCTAAGAATAGAAACAATATTATTTTAAAGCGTGGAAGCAGTACAGACGGACAAGATTTCAAAGAGTCTAGTTGGGTCGCTTTGGCGCGTGGTAATGCTTGTAACGGGTCTATGGTGCTTCCACAAACGGGAGAACTTTACTTCAATCATCGTGCAACAGGCAATGTGTACAGATATAATTTTGAAGAAAACGGCTATAATAACAATCCGGAAGTTCCTGGTGGAGCAGGGTTGAATGACTTTTTGGCATTTAGTGTACCTAATCAGACGGTTGACTTTAGTATGGTTCCTCATCCAACAGGTAAATATGTTTATATCATCATGCATGAATCGCATTATATACTTCGTTCCAATTATGATGAGGAGACTAAAAAACTGGTAACTCCATATATTGTGTGCGGACAATCCGGTCAGGCTGATTATAAGGATCTTGTAGGTATCAATGCACGCATCAATAAACCAGGTCAAGGTGTTTTCGTATTTAACGAGGAGTATAAGGCTGCTAATAAGGATGATTGGTATGACTTCTATTTCGCAGATAAAGAGAATCATTGTATTCGAATATTGACTCCGGATGGGGTGGTTTCTACGTTTGCCGGACGCGGTTCTGCCTCTGCAAGTAGCTATAAATGGGGTAAGCAAAATGGAGAAGTACGTGAGAGAGCTCGCTTTAATCAACCGGTAGCTTTGGCTTACGATGAGGTAACAAAGACTTTCTATGTGGGTGATTCGGGAAATTATAAGATCCGGAAGATTGCTAAAGAACAGGCATCTGACGATTTAGTTGGAGAAGAATCTAATGACAATCAGGACCAAGAAAATCAATAAAAAGAAGAACACATGAGAATAAAAGAATTTATTACGATTTGTCTGTTATTAGTCTCTGTTTCCCTTTTTGCTCAAGAGAAGACTATTGAGGTAACGGGAGTTGTGACAGATATGAATAAAGAACCATTGGTTGGTGTCAATGTAACAGTGAAAGACAAACCTGGTTTAGGAGCGATAACAGATATCAACGGACGTTACAAGATAAACATAGAGGAATTTTCTCGTTTGGTATTTTCGTATATTGGTTTTGATACACAAGAAATATTGGTGAAGCACCAAAATCTGGTCAATGTGTCAATGAAAGAATCGGAGGCTAGAGAAATTGATGAAGTAGTAATTACGGGAACGGGTGCGCAGAAGAAATTGACTGTGACTGGTGCAGTGACGAATGTAGATGTAGAGGTGCTGAAATCAAATCCTACGGCGAATCTTTCTAATGCATTGGCCGGAAATGTATCAGGTGTCCTTGCCATGCAAACTTCCGGACAACCGGGTGTGAATACTTCTGAATTCTGGATTCGAGGTATATCCACTTTTGGTGCTAATAGCTCCGCATTAGTATTAGTTGATGGTTTTGAACGCGATTTAGATGAAATCAATATTGAGTCTTTTACTGTATTGAAGGATGCTTCTACAACCGCGATTTATGGTTCTCGTGGCGCAAATGGTGTAGTGTTGATTACTACCAAGCATGGTAAAGAAGGTAAGATTAAGATTAATGCTAAAGTGGAGACTTCTTATAATGCGCGTACCATCACACCGGAATTTGCAGATGGTTACAGTTATGCCATGCTGATGAATGAAGCATGTATAACTCGTAATCAAGAGAGAATTTATCAGAATGACGAAATGGAAATTCTGCGATTGGGACTTGACCCGGATTTATATCCGAATGTAGACTGGATGGATGTCCTGTTGAAAGATGGAGCTATGACTTATCGTGCTAATCTGAATATGAGTGGCGGAGGTAGCACGGCGCGTTATTTTGTATCGCTTAGTTATGTGAATGAAGAAGGTATGTACAAAACGGATGATGCCATGCGTAAGGATTATAATACTAATCCTAGTAGTCAACGTTGGAATTACCGTTTGAATACGGATATTGATGTAACGAAGACTACTCTTGTAAAAGTAGGCGTATCCGGTTCATTAAAGAAGCGTAATGCACCGGGGCAGGGCTCTAACGTATGGACTTCATTGATGGGGCAGAGTCCAATCAGTATTCCTGTGATGTATTCTAATGGTTACATTCCTGCACACGGGAAAGAAGATAATCGCAATAATCCTTGGGTACTTGCTACACAGAGTGGTTATAAAGAAATCTGGAATAATAAAATTCAGACCAATATTTCTTTGGAACAAAAGTTGGATTTTATCACTAAAGGCCTGCGTTTTGAAGGACGTTTCGGGTTCGACACGAATAATCAGAGTGAAATAAACCGGATAAGAATGCCGGAAACATGGCGTGCCCAAAGAGATCGCAATGATGAGGGAAAGGTGATCTTCAACCAACAAAGTGCCGAAAAACCGATGGAGCAAACCAGTGCCTCTACTGGTGAACGCCGTGAATTCCTGGAAGCATTTTTACAATATAACCGTGCATTTCACGCGCATCATTTGAGTGGAACATTGAAATATAGTCAGGATGCTTATCGGACAACAGTTGATATTGGAACGGATGTAAAGAATGGGATTGCCAAACGTCACATGGGATTGGCCGGTCGGGTAAGTTACAACTGGAACTATCGCTATTTTGCTGACTTTAACTTTGGCTATAATGGTTCGGAAAATTTTGCTGATGGACATCGTTTCGGCTTTTTCCCTGCGTTTTCTCTCGCTTGGAATATAGCAGAAGAAACGTTTATAAAGAAACATCTGAAATGGATGAATATGTTCAAGTTACGTTATTCCTATGGCAAAGTGGGTAGCGATAAGCTTAAAATAGGTGATACAACATATCGTTTTCCCTATTTGTACACAATCAAGGATGATGGAAATGGCTGGACTTGGAGTGATTACGGTTCTCCGGACAATGTGTATACAGGAATGCAGTATACGCAGCTGGCCTCCAACAATGTCACTTGGGAAATTGCGACCAAGCACGATGCAGGTGTGGATTTATCCTTATTCAATGACAAGTTTACGGCTACTGTAGATTATTTCCATGAACAGCGTGATGGTATCTATATGGAACGTAATTATCTACCTGGCATTGTGGGTGTAAATACTTATCCAAAAGCGAATGTGGGAAGTGTGCGGTCGAAAGGTTTTGACGGTAATTTTGCTTACAAGCAGAAAATAGGTAAAGTCAATCTGACTGTACGTGGTAACTTTACTTACAGTAAGAATGAGATTCTGGAGAAAGACGAAGAAAATGCAGTTTATCCCTATCAAAAGGAGGCTGGTTACAGGGTTAATCAGGCGAAGGGATTAATTGCTTTGGGATTGTTTAAAGATTATGATGATATACGCAATAGCCCGCAGCAAACTAACTGGGGGAAGGTGCAACCGGGTGACATTAAATATAAAGATGTCAATGGAGACGGAATTATTAATGGCAGTGATGAGGTAGCTATTGGTGCAACAACGAAGCCTAACTTGATTTATGGTTTTGGTATTTCTGCACAGTGGAAAGGCTTCGACTTCAATGCACACTTCCAAGGAGCAGGCAAGTCTTCGTTCTTCATTAATGGCCCTACCGTATATGCCTTTAATGGTAGTCAGTGGGGAAATGTCCTGACGAATTTGGTGAAAGACCGCTATGTCGATGCGGAGACAGCTGCCACATTGGGTATTCCGGCTAATGAAAATCCTAATGCTTCGTATCCCCGGCTTAGTTATGGAGGGAACGATAATAACTATAGAGCTTCTACTTACTGGCTCAGGGATGGTTCTTATTTACGCTTGAAAACATTGGAAGTGGGTTATACATTACCGAAATCGATTGTGAACAAGATACGGTTTAACAAGATACGTGTCTTTTTCATTGGTACCAACATCTTGACGTTTGCTAAATTTAAAGAATGGGACCCGGAAATGGGAAGTTCTAACGGAGAAAAATATCCGCTTGCTAAGACATTTACTTTGGGATTAACTGTGAATATCTAATTAAATGCATGAAAAATGAGAAAGATATATAAACTGTATATTGGTATTATATTGAGTGTAATTGCCGTTGCTTGTTCGGATAACCTCGACTCAGATAAATATTTTAAAGACCGCCGGTCTTTGGAGGATGTTTTTACCGACAAGGAATCTACGGAAGAATGGTTAGCACATGCCTATTCCTTTTTAGGCGGATACAATTTGGAAGTGTCTAACATGCTTAATACAATCACTAACTTTGCCGATGACATTTACTTCGGTGGTAATAGTCTCGATGCGTATAAGACGTTCAAGACCGGTACTTATGATGAGAGTTACCGTCATTCGTGGGGCGATAGTTATAAAGGTATTCGTCAAGCATCTATCTTCATCCAAAATATTGATATGAATACGAAGTATACGGAAGAAGAGAGAGCTGATATGAAAGCGCAGGCACGTTTTGTTCGTGCTTACTATTATTGGTTGTTACTTCGCAAATATGGTCCTGTACCTTTATTACCAGATGAGGGGCTTGACTATACTTCCGATTATGATGATTTGGCAATTCAACGTAGTTCGTATGATGAATGTGTGGAATATATTGAATCGGAGATGCGTCTGGCAGCCAAGGATTTGCCTCTGCCCCGAGCCATTAATCAGGTGGCGCGTCCCACACGGGGAGCAGCATTGGCGGCTCGTGCCAGAGCATTGATATATTCAGCGAGTCCTATCAATAATCCCCGTCCGGGAGATCCGGATAAGTTCTCGGATTTGGTAGACTATGAAGGAAATTGTCTGATGTCCCAGGAATACAATGAATATAAGTGGGCAAGAGCAGCAGCTGCGGCAAGAGATGTGATGGAACTTCCCGGTGAGAACAACGGTCATCGTTATGAACTCTACCACAAAAAGGCAACTAACATTGCTGAACCCGGATATCCTGCTACCATTACCCCTTATCAGGATGGTGACTTCTCGACAAAGACATGGAACGAAGGTGGCTATAGCGATATAGATCCTTACGAATCCTACCGGGCAGTTTTCAATGGTTCGTTAGCGATGTATCAGAACCCGGAGTTGATTTTCAGCCGTGGGCGTAATCAAGGGGTCAATAGTATTGCTGAAATGGTGAAACTTCAAATGCCGAAAACTTTGGGTGGAGGAAATAATGCTTATGGTATGACACAAAAGATGTGTGATGCTTATTATATGGCAAACGGAGACGAATTCAGTAGAGAACATTTTAAAGAAGAATATCCTTCCGGTACACGTTTTGTTACCAAAAAGGAAGTTGAGGCAGGCACATATCCTCAAATAAAGGAAGGCGTATATAAGGAATATGCGGATAGAGAACCGCGTTTCTATGCATCCGTTTCGTTCAATGGCTGCGTATGGGCTTTGCTGAAAAATGCAGAGACAACAGATTATAAGAATGACGTTGAGAAACAAGTTAACTATTATTACGGTATCAATACTGACGGTTTCTCTGGTACCGGTGTCTATTTACGATCCGGGATCGGTATCATGAAATATGTGCATCCGGACGATACAAATCGTAAGGAAATCAAAGCGAAAGCAGAACCTGCCATCCGCTTTGCCGAGATTCTGTTGATTTATGCCGAAGCGTTGAATGAACTGGAAGATGGATCTTCGTACGACATTCCATCGTGGGATGGATCTACCAGTTATTCCGTCAAACGTGATGTTGATGAAATGAAAAAAGGCATCAGACAAGTACGTCGCCGTGCGGGTGTACCCGATTATACAATGCCAGAGTACCAGGATCGGGATGTATTCCGCAAGAAACTGAAACGTGAACGTCAGATTGAACTCATGGCCGAAGGGCAGCGTTATTTTGATTTGCGTAGATGGAAAGATGCAGAAGTGGAAGAATCCAAGAAAAATTACGGGTGTAATTTCTATATGTCGGATGTAGAAGAGCAGAGAGAACAATTCTATACTCCGATTGAAATTGCAGACTTACCTACTGCCTTCTCACGTAAACTCTATTTCTGGCCTATCAGCCACGATGAGTTGAAACGTAATAAACGGTTGACGCAGAACCCGGGATGGACATACAATGATTAATCTCCTAATAAGAATATGATATGAAGAATATATATATTTATTTAAGTTTATTGGCTGTCATCGTCTTGGGAACCGCTTGTAATAATGAGTGGGAAGATGAGCAGTATGAACAATACGTATCTTTCAAAGCGCCTATCGCTTCAGGAAGCGATGGTGTTACTACCATCTACGTTAGGTATAAGGACAATGGAAAAGTGACCTATCAGCTACCTATCATTGTCAGTGGCTCTACAGTGAATAGCCAAGACAGAGATATACATATAGCAGTAGATAAGGATACGCTGAAAACACTGAATATCGAACGTTTTAGTCTTTATCGTCCGGAATTATGGTATACGGAAATGGAGGAAGACAAATATGAATTTCCAGAAACAGTACATATTCCTGCCGGTTCGTGCGTAGAACTATTAAATATAGATTTCAATTTGCAAGACATTGATATGTTGGAAAAATGGGTTTTACCGTTGACCATTGTTGATGATGGATCCTATGCTTATCAAAGTCATCCGCGCAAGAACTATGCAAAAGCTTTGTTGAAGGTAGTACCTTTTAATAATTATTCCGGTTCGTACACGGCTTCTTCCATGAAAGTGTACACTTATATAAATGGTAAGCCTGATACGAATGCAAGAACGACGGACAAGCGTACAGGATATGTGGTAGATAACAATTCCATATTCTTTTATGCCGGTTTGATTAATGAGGATATGGATAAGGATATGCGTAAGAAATACAAAATTAATGTGCACTTCAAAGAAGATGGAACATTGGATATGAAGCAGGATGATCCAAGTAACGAAATGGAGTTTGAACTGATTGGGACGCCTACTTATAGTAGTACTTCGGTTATGGACGCGACACGCCCTTATTTGGAACGTCGTTATGTTCAAATTATGTTTGAATACGACTTCCAAGATTTTACTTATGGAGGTAGTGGTACAGAAGTAATTCCTATCAAGTATAGAGTAGCAGGAAGTATGACGCTTCTGCGGAATATCAATACGCAGATTCCGGATGAAGACCAGCAGATTGAATGGTAATAATATAGATAATGAAATAGGGAAGATATGGAAATTATATCTTCCCTATTTACTTGTAATAGATCCTGATTAGTTACTTCCATCTCTGTTTACCTGTTTTTTTCCTTTATTGATTTGTATTTTTCCCTTTCTCTTAAAAAACTTACTTACTTTTGTTCTGTAAGTCAGTCACACGAAACCGACAAAAAGCATAGTTAATTAAATCAGAATAATTATGAACATCAAAAAACATTTGCCTTGGTTGGGAGCTTTATTACCCGTGGCCAGTATGCAGGCAGAGACAAAACCCAATGTGGTCGTCATCTATGTAGATGATATGGGAATCGGAGATATCGGTTGTTATGGAGGTAAGTTTGTTCCTACTCCGAATATTGATAAGATAGCGCAGGACGGATTGTTATTCAATCAGTATTATTCATCCGCACCGGTCAGCTCACCTTCACGTTGCGGATTGACAACAGGCAAATTCCCGATTGAAGTAGGAATTAATACCTTTTTAAATAATAAAGCCAGCAACAAGAAGTGTGAACAGCGTAACTTTTTGAGTGACAAGAATCCTTCCATGGCACGTGCTTTCCAAAGTGCAGGTTATGCCACCGGACACATAGGTAAATGGCACATGGGAGGCGGGCGCGACGTGCACAATGCACCTTCTATTAAAAATTATGGTTTTGACGAATATATATCGACGTATGAAAGTCCGGACCCGGAACCGGCAATCACTGCTACGAACTGGATATGGTCGGCCAAAGACAGCGTAAAACGCTGGAGACGTACCGAGTACTTTGTAAACAAGAGCATCGACTTTGTCAAACGTCATAAAGACCAGCCTTTCTTTTTGAATCTCTGGCCGGATGATATGCATACTCCTTGGGTACCGGAATTTAAGCAAAAGGATAACAAAAGCTGGAATACGGAAGAAGCCTTCATCCCTGTTCTTGCTGAAATGGACAAACAGATCGGACGTTTTATCAAAGCATTGGATGAGTTGGGATTGTCGGAAAATACAATCGTGATTTTCACTAGTGATAATGGACCGGCGCCCAGTTTCCAATCCGCTCGTGCTGCTTATTTAAGAGGAACGAAGAACAGCCTTTATGAAGGTGGAATTCGTATGCCGTTCCTTATAAAATACCCCAAGAAAATAAAGGCTGGACAAGTGAATAATGAGAGTGTACTGTGTGCAGTCGATTTATATCCCTCTTTATGTGCGATAGCTGGAATTGAAACAGAGAAAGGTTATCAGGGAGACGGACAAAATTATGATAAAGTTCTTTTGGGCAAATCGAAAGCTAAACGTAAAACGGATTTGATGTGGGATTTCGGTAGAAACCAATTCTTTAAGAAACCGGGAAATGTAAACGACAGAAGTCCTCATCTGGCTATACGCAGTGGCAACTGGAAACTATTGATAAATAGTGATGGAAGCGATGCACAGCTGTACGATATTGAAAAAGACAAATTCGAGAAAAACGATGTGGCGCAGTCGCATCCGCAAGTCGTAGCTAAGTTGAGCAAAAAAGTATGTAAATGGTTTGCGGAAAACAAAGATAAAGGAAAAGAGTAATACAGTGAAAAACAAATTATAAACCAATATTAAACTTATGAATTCTAAATTATTACTATTACCGACCGCCTTGATGGTTGCTGGCCATTCTGCAGCAGAGGCGAAAGGCAAGAAATCGGACAAACGTCCTAATATCTTGGTAATTCTTGCAGATGACCTTGGCTATTCCGATCTGGGATGCTATGGTAGCGAGATTCATACTCCTAATTTGGATAAACTGGCACAAGAAGGAGTACGCTTTAATCATTTCTATAATGCAAGTCGTAGTTGCCCGACTCGTGCTTCCCTGTTGACGGGACTTTACCAGCACCAAGCCGGAATCGGACGAATGACCTTTGATGCTCACTTGCCGGGCTATCGCGGAACACTCTCACGCAATGCCGTTACCATTGCCGAGGTGTTGAAAGAAGCAGGATATACCACCAGTATGGTTGGAAAATGGCATGTTGCAGAGACTCCACTCCGTAAAGACCAACGCGAATGGTTGGCACACCGTGTCTTCCATGATACATTCTCTGATTTATGTCATTATCCCGTCAATCGTGGGTTTGATTCTCACTATGGAGTGATTTATGGAGTGGTGGATTACTTTGATCCGTTCAGTTTAGTAGAAGGTGAAGTGCCTATAAAGGAAGTACCCAAAGGATATTATATAACCCAAGCTCTTTCTGACCGCGCTGTGCAGGAAGTGGAAGAATATGCAAAGGATGATAAACCATTCTTTATGTACTTGGCTTATACAGCACCGCATTGGCCGCTGCATGCACTTCCTGAAGATATTGGGAAATATAAGGATACTTATAAAGTAGGTTGGGAAGCTATCCGTAATGCCCGTTATGAACGTCAGAAGCAGTTGGGTATTTTCCCGGGAATGGATAACTTCTTGTCCGAACGTCAGTTCCATGACAAATGGGAAGACAATCCACATGCAGAATGGGATGCCCGTGCGATGGCCGTTCACGCTGCAATGATCGACCGTGTAGATCAGGGTATTGGACAAATTATCGAGGCTTTGAAAAAGACCGGACAGCTTGATAATACATTGATTCTTTTCTTGTCTGATAATGGTTGCAGTAATGAAGACTGCCAGAACATGTCTGGTGGAGAGAACGACCGTCCGGATATGACTCGTGATGGAAAGAAAATCATTTACCCGCGTAATAAACAAGTATTGCCTGGACCACAGACTACATACGCTTCATTGGGAGCCCGTTGGTCTAATGTAGCGAATACTCCATTCCGCTTTTGGAAAGCTAAATCTTATGAGGGAGGAATCTGTACTCCGATGATTGCTCATTGGCCGAAAGGAATTAAAAAGAACGTGGGTGGCATGACATCTGAAATAGGGCATGTAATGGACATCATGGCTACTTGTGTCGATTTAGCGGATGCTGAATATCCGGCAACGTATAAAGGACATGATATTCTTCCAATGGAAGGAAAGAGCTTACTTCCTATCTTCAAGACCGGACATCGCAAGGGACACGACTATCTGGGTTTTGAACACTTCAACGAACGTGCTTTTCTTTCCAATGATGGCTGGAAACTGGTTCGCCCGAAAAATAACTCTCAATGGGAATTGTACAATCTGAATGAAGACCGGAGCGAGCAACATGATCTGGCTGCTAAATATCCGGAGAAGGTGGCAGAAATGTCAAAAGCATACGAAGCATGGGCGAAGCGTTGCATGGTAGAACCTTACCCAGGACAAAAAAAGAAATAACTGTCATTCCATTTAAAACGGAATGAATAGAAACATTGAAAGAATAATGGGGATGAAGGATTCCGGATCAGGAATAACTTCATCCCCATTAATAATATCTGCTATGAGGTTATCTACAACAAGAGCTATTGCTCCGCTTGCCCGATTGTAGAATACTTCATACTTCCTATTTGTCCATCCTTACTCATCGTTTCCGCCTGAATAATCACCGGAGTGGAATATTGGTTATTATAACATTCAATCACAGCTTTTCCATTTTCATCTGTCCGTACAGACGGATTCCAGTAGAGCGTCCGTCTTTTATCCACTTTATCCATATACAATTCTTTGGTCGGGTAGGCAGGTGAATAATATTCCAGTGCATGAGTATATCCCTGAATGACTGTTTGCCGGGTACCAAGTACGGCAGTCTGACTTTTGTTCAATACATCGCGTCTGGGTAGGGGAATCAGGTAGAAAACACTGTATTTATCCAGTTTGCTGATATCCACTCCCGTGCTATCGGTTACTTCAGACATTTTTGTATTTTGGATGATGTCGTCATCAATGCCTCCGGTTCCTTTGCTGATGATGATAGAAGCCAATCCATCCACTTCGGTCAACATCATTTGAGTTTCTGTCTCGGATAAAATGTGGTTATCCATAATATAGCAGATCGGTTTCTGCCGATAAGTAAGCTTGTCATTGCTACGATCCCAATCGAATTGCGGACTTAACTTTTCCATTAATTCCGGAATAGTTGTGACAATCTTCCCATTGTCACGTAATAAATCTACAGAGCGGCGTACGTCGTAATAAGCGTCGATGCTTTTCTCATTGATTTTAGTAGCCATATTACTTCCTTGCCGGCGTTTGCTTTTTATTTCCACTTCATCTAATACATAAAGCCCTTCTACTTTCCGGATAGAATCCATGTATAGAGAATCAAAATTCTCGGCTTTTTGTTGCCAGTGGGTCAAGTCCTTCCATTCAGGATGAAGCTCCTTGTAGCCGTAGGCTCGGGGAGCAGGTGAGAAATTACGGTCGATCAGGATGGATGCATCCTTGTTGCGTTCTTTACCGACTTTCCGGGTTTGGATCACCGCTTCCGTGGTTCCTTCAAAGTCTTCTACAGGAATGGTGAAACGACCGTTTTCATCGGTCACGGTTCCTCCGGTGATAAATTGGTCATCTTTCTTCACTATCACACTAAGCGCTATATCTTTCAGTTTATTTTTGAGGATCGTTGATTTAACCTGTCCGTTCAACACTAATTGAGCTTCCGGTAACTGCAACGGAGTGAAAGGAGCAGTAGAAATGGCTTGGCTCATGTCATATTTACGCCATCCATGCACCATTAATAATATATCCAGTTCCGTTTGCTTCCGGGGAGACGGCGATGCAAAATAATAACCGGGCTGATGGATATATCCTTTTAAATCAGATGTTAACAGCAAATCAGTGAAGATGTTGTTATCATACTCCAGATAATCTGACCGGACGGCATCCCGGATACTGACCGATACATCTCCCGATATCGGTTCTCCTTTGGCATTCTTTACCTGTAACTCACAACGAATAGGAGCGTAGGGAGTATACACCTCTTTCAGGCCCTCTGCGGATAGTTGTAGAGGAGCACGTGGATTGGAAAAGACAAAACGCTCGCATAACGTATTACCAGCCCGGTTGATGAGGCTGACTTGCAGTACGCCTGCCGGTAGTTTGCGGGTAGGCAGAATGAACTCTTGTGGAGCGTCCGCCCGGCAACTAATCAATTGATGAACATACGGCCGTCCCTGATGACTGATAAATACAGCCAATGTATCTTGAGGAGTGGCGGCATTGCAGGATACTTTCACCAAAAGGGCACCGGCATTGTTGACAGTACTCAATACATACCCGTTAGGCAACGCCTGTGGAAGGGTAAATTCATATTTCTTTCCTTGAAAATCGACTTTGGCAACAGCCGGTTGTGCAGAAGGTGTATATTCAAAATGCCCCATTCCATCGTGCAAAGTCTCGAAAGAAGTGATTTCTGCTCCTTCTTTGGTATAGATCATTCCTGATAATTCTATATTCCCTTCATCTTTACTCTCCGCCTTGAAAGCCACTTGCGAAGTCACTCCTTCCACTAATTGCCCTCCTTCGGGAAAAAAGCGCACACTTAACTTCTCCTTTGTTTCCGACGGACGGTTCTCCATTGACGAACTAAGTTCGTAAGTTGTGATACTACGTTCCAGCTTATCACTATTCGCAAGTTGATAAATCGGGAAAGTACGTGAGAAATACTGCGGTTCGTTGAAAGCAAGCATCCAGCGGGTATAGGCACGTACCTCATAATAGCCGGATAACATGGAACGGGGAAGAACGAATTGTCCGTTCCCTTCTCCCTGCGTCAGTTTGATGATTTGTTTATCTGCTATATGTCCTGTCTGATCCACCAGTTCTACATACAGAGGGCGGCTGATCTGACTGAAAATCTGTTGTTCGGCAAGAGTGACATAAGCCTTAAACCAGATCGTATCTCCAACATAATAACTGGTATTGTCAAAATGCAAATACGCTTTCTCTCGTGGAAAGTTGTTGGCAAATGTCTGTGCTTGGTTCATGTATTGTTGGAATATAACTTTGGCAGGAGGAATCTCTCCCCATGCTATTGCTAGTGATAAGCAAAAAGAAAGAAGAAAAAGAATTCGTTTGTTTTTCATTTCAATAGGTTTTTAACTAAAATGCAAAGTTAGAATATATTGACCTAAAAATAGAAAACTAATTGTTCAATAAAGGAAAAAAACTATTCAGAGTAGAAATAAAAGTTCATGGACGCAATGTATATCTGTTGGATAGCATATATACCTGATTTTGTTCTTTATTGATTAGCATTTTTCCTTCCTTTTGCATAAACTTCCCTATTTTTGTTTTCCAGATAATTGATAATACTATGGTAAAGAAGAATTTCTTAATGACTGCCCCCTTACTGATGGCATCGTTTTGTTCGGCACAGGAAAAGCCGAACGTCGTACTGATTATGGTAGATGATATGGGTTATTCCGATATCGGCTGCTACGGTGGAGAAATACTGACCCCTAATATTGATGCATTGGCATCCAAAGGAGTACGTTTCACGCAATTCTACAATACTTCACGTTCATGTCCCGCCCGGGCTAGTTTAATGACAGGACTATATCAACATCAGGCAGGTATCGGTCAGATGTCCGAAGACCCGTTTAAAAATCCCGGCCAGAAGAGTCCGAATGATTGGGGAGTGCCGGGATACAAAGGATTCCTCAACCGCAATTGTGTCACAATAGCCGAAGTTCTGAAAGAAGGCGGCTACCATACCTATATGGCAGGTAAATGGCATCTGGGAATGCATGGAGAAGAAAAGTGGCCCTTGCAACGGGGATTTGAACGCTTCTACGGAATTTTGGCAGGAGCTTGCAGTTATCTCCGTCCATCGGGAGGACGCGGCTTGACCCTTGACAATACAAAACTTCCGGAGCCGGAAGCACCCTATTATACAACAGATGCATTTACCGATTACGCAATCCGCTTTGTTGATGAACAGAAAGATGACAAACCTTTCTTCCTATATCTGGCATTCAACGCTCCTCACTGGCCGTTGCAGGCAAAAGAAGAAGATATTCAAAAATTCACGAAGATCTATCGTGAGAAAGGATGGGATGAAATTCGTGAAGCAAGACGCAAACGGATGACTAAGTTGGGAATCATTGATCCGAACACAGAGTTTGCCGAATGGGAAAATCGGAAATGGGACGAACTGACAGAGAAGGAAAAAGATGAAGTAGCCTACCGGATGGCCGTTTATGCAGCGCAGGTGCATTGTGTAGATTATAATGTAGGAAAACTGCTGGACTACCTGAAGAAGAATCATAAACTGGATAACACGCTTGTCATGTTCTTGTCCGACAACGGTGCTTGTGCCGAGCCATACGCTGAATTGGGAGGCGGGAAAGTGTCTGAAATCAACAATCCGGCTTGTAGTGTGTTCCCTTCTTACGGAAGAGCATGGGCACAGGTTTCCAATACTCCGTTCCGTAAATACAAATGCCGTTCTTATGAAGGAGGTATTTCTACCCCTCTCATCGTGTCGTGGAAAAGCAATCTGAAGAATAAGAAAGGTGAATGGTGCCGTGTTCCCGGTTATTTGCCGGACATTATGCCGACAATTCTGGAAGCAACAGGAGCCGCCTATCCGGAAACTTATCACGGCGGAAACAAAATATATCCATTGGTAGGCAGTAGCCTTTTCCCTGCTATTCAAAAGAAAGCAGACTCTATACACGAATATATGTATTGGGAACATCAGAACAATAGAGCGATCCGCTGGGGAAACTGGAAAGCAATCCGCGACGAAAAAGGAAAAGAATGGGAATTGTACGATGTGGTTAAAGACCGTACCGAACGTAACAATCTGGCAGAACAGCACCCTGAAGTGCTTACCAAGTTAGTTGCCGAATGGGAGAAATGGGCGAATGCAAACTTTGTATTACCTAAGCATCCAAAGAAATAAATAAAGGAGGAACACAAAATGAATAAATTACTAGTAAGTGCATCCGTAGCCTTGGGAGCTACTAGCCTGTCTTTTGCCCAGCAAACGGAAAAACCGAACTTTCTGTTGTTCATAGCTGACGACTGTTCTCATTATGATCTGGGCTGTTATGGCAGTGTTGATTCGAAGACTCCGAATATCGACCACTTTGCCACACAGGGAGTACGTTTCACACAAGCCTATCAGGCTGTTCCGATGTCATCGCCTACCCGCCATAATCTATATACAGGTGTATGGCCTGTACGCAGCGGAGCTTACCCTAATCACACTTGTGCCAATGAAGGAACATTGAGCGTTGTACATCATCTGCAACCGTTGGGTTATAAAGTCGCGTTGATCGGGAAATCGCATATTGCCCCGAAATCAGTATTTCCTTTCGACCTTTATGTACCTCCTTTGAAAGGTGGGGACTTGAATTTTGAAGCAATTCAGAAATTTATTTCCGATTGCAAGGCGAAAGGCGAACCTTTCTGTCTGTTTGTAGCCTCCAATCAACCGCATACTCCTTGGAATAAAGGCGATGCCTCTCAATTTAATGCGGACAAACTGACACTGCCTCCTATGTATGTAGATATTCCCCAGACACGTGAGTTGTTTACCCATTATCTGGCAGAGATCAATTATATGGATCAGGAATTCGGCAATGTCCTTTCTATTTTAGATAAGGAAAAGATGACGGATAAATCAGTTGTCGTATATTTGAGCGAACAAGGCAACAGCCTGCCTTTTGCCAAATGGACTTGTTATGATGCGGGGGTACACTCTGCCTGTATCGTTCGTTGGCCGGGAGTGGTTAAGCCGGGAAGCGTAAGTGACGCGTTGGTAGAATACGTAGATATTGTCCCTACTTTTGTCGATATAATAGGAGGAAAGCCGCAGGCGAAAGTGGATGGCGAAAGCTTTAAACCGGTATTGACAGGCAAGAAGAAAGCACACAAGAAATATTCTTTCTCCCTTCAGACCACGAGAGGCATCAATGCCGGATCGCCTTATTATGGCATCCGTTCGGCATACGACGGCCGATACAGATATATTGTCAATCTCACCCCGGAAGCTACTTTCCAGAATGTTGAAACAAAATCTCCTTTGTTTAAAGAGTGGCAAAGTCTGGCAGAAACGGATGCTCATGCAAAAGCGATGACCACTAAATACCAGCATCGCCCTGCTATCGAATTGTATGATGTGAAGAACGACCCGTATTGTATGAAGAATCTGGCGGAGGACGCGAAACAAGCTTCTACCATCAGCCGCTTGGATAAAGAGTTGAAACGCTGGATGAAGGATTGTGGAGACGAAGGACAACCTACCGAGATGCGTGCCTTCGAACACATGCCTGGAAAGAGAAAATAAGCCGTCACACATCAAAACGAATGAAACACAGAATGTAATTTATAAATCGTATATCATGAAAAAAGAATTTTTTGGTTTGCTTTGTGGATGTACTCTGCTTCCGGCATTTCTTCATGCGCAGACAGAGCGTCCTAATATTGTGATTGTATTGGCCGACGATTTGGGTTGGGGTGATGTAGGATTTCATGGTAGTGAAATCAAGACTCCCTGTTTGGATGCTCTGGTAGGCGAAGGAGTGGAACTCGAACGCTTTTACACTTCTCCCATCAGTACGCCTACCCGTGCGGGACTGATGACGGGACGTTACCCGAATCGGTTTGGTGTCCGTTCGGCTGTTATTCCGCCCTGGCGTGAGGACGGACTAGATGAGAATGAAGAAACGATGGCCGATATGCTGGCACGTAACGGATATAAGAACAGAGCTATTATTGGTAAATGGCATTTGGGGCATACCAAGAAAGTGCATTATCCGATGAATAGGGGCTTTTCGCATTTCTATGGTCATCTGAACGGTGCGATAGATTATTTCGACCTGACGCGTGAAGGTGAACTGGACTGGCACAACGACTGGGAAACCTGCCACGACAAAGGATATTCTACCGAATTGATAACCAAAGAAGCCATCCGCTGTATCGATGCATACGAGAAAGAAGGTCCGTTTATGTTGTATGTGGCCTATAATGCACCTCATACACCTTTGCAGGCACAGGAAAAAGATATAAAACTCTATACTAACAATTTCGACAGCCTGACACCGAAAGAACAGAAAAAAGCGACTTACAGTGCAATGGTTTCTTGTATGGACAGGGGAATCGGTGCTATTGTAGATGCCTTGAAGAAGAAAGGAATTATGGACAACACTTTCTTTATCTTCTTTAGTGATAACGGCACTGCCGGTGTTCCGGGATCTTCATCAGGACCTTTGCGTGGACATGAATTCGACGAGTGGGATGGAGGCGTACATGCACCTGCTGTTCTTTATTGGAAGAAGGCAGAGAAACAATATAAGAACTTGAGTTCACAGGTGACAGGTTTTGTTGATCTTGTTCCCACATTGAAAGATTTGGTAGGAGATCACAGCCGTCCGAAACGTGAATATGACGGCATCAGCATCCTCCCTGTATTAAACGGTAAAAAGACCTGTATCGACCGCGATTTTTATCTGGGACACGGAGCAGTAGTCAATAAAGACTATAAACTGATTAGAAAAGGTATGAAACCGAGACTGGATTTGAAACAGGACTTTCTGGTTGATTATAAAACAGATCCTTACGAAAAGAAAAATGCCAGCGCAGGAAACGAGAAAATTGTGAAAGCTTTGTATGAGGTTGCCCTGAAATATGACACGATCACTCCTTGTATACCGGAAGTACCTTACGGTAAAGGTCGTGACGGATTCAAAGCTCCTAAAGAATGGAAAGTAGTACGTTGAATCTGTTAACCCTATGAATTGAAAATAATACAAGATGGAAAAATCAATGATTAGTTTATGCCTCCTAGGCGGATTGGCGATAGGAAACGGGTTTGCCCAAACTCCTTCGAAGCCTAATATATTATTAATCATAGCCGATGACTGCTCCTATTACGATATAGGCTGTTTCGGAGCAGTCAACAACAAGACTCCCCATATAGATGCATTGGCTCGACAGGGGATAAAGTTCAACAGTGCGTATAATTCTGTTTCGATGAGTACGCCTACCCGGCATTGTGTTTATACAGGTATGTATCCGATGCATCATGGCGGTTACGCCAACCATAGCTCGGTCAATGCCGATGTAAAATCTCTTCCCACTTATCTGGGAAATCTGGGTTATCGGGTTGGATTGGCCGGGAAGTGGCATATCAAACCTTTGGCTAACTTCCCGTTCGAAGATGTACCGGGATTCCCCAAAGGATGTACAAGCCCAAACACTGATTATCATACCAAAGGTATCGAGAAGTTTATGGAACGTGATGCTTCCCAACCTTTCTGCCTTGTCTTGGCTTCTATTAATTCGCACGCTCCCTGGACAGGTGGTGACGCTTCCATCTTCGATCGGAAGAAACTTCAGTTGCCGCCACAGTTTATCGACACGGAAGTGACGCGTGAATACTATGCCAGATATTTGGCGGAAGTCGGCTTGCTCGATCAGCAGGTGGGTGACGCTATGCAGATTCTGAAAGAAAAGAATCTGCTGCAGAACACTCTTGTCATTTTCATATCCGAGCAGGGTACGCAATTTGCCGGAGCCAAATGGACCAATTGGAGTGCCGGTGTCAAGTCGGCGATGGTGGCTTCCTGGCCGGGTGTCATTAAACCCGGTACGGAGACTTCCGCTATTGTGCAATATGAAGACCTTCTTCCTACATTTATCGATGTTGCAGGCGGAAAGGTGCCTGACGTAATAGATGGAAAGAGTCTGGTAGATGTATTTCAAGGGAAAACAAAGACACACCATAAGTATGCTTATCATGTTCACAACAATGTTCCGGAAGGTCCGGCATATCCAATCCGTTCTATTTCAGACGGACGCTATCGTCTAATCTGGAACTTGACTCCGGAGGAAACATACGTAGAAAAGCATATTGAAAAGGCAGAATGGTATCTCTCGTGGAAAGCACAGGACACGGATCAGGCACATAAAATCATGAATCGCTATAAGAATCGTCCCGAGTTCGAACTATATGATATCAAGAAAGATCCGTTCGAAATGAATAATCTGGCGGATGTGAAGAAATATAGTAAGAAGAAGGCAGAACTGACGATGGAACTGCAAAAATGGATGAAACAGCAAAATGATACCGGAGCTGATAAAGACCGGCCGCGTGCTCCTAAGAATAAGCAGAAGAAAGCAGCCAATGTATAATATTCGTAATGCTACCGCTTGTTGCTCTCTGAAAGAGATTTATCTTTTTTATTTCTCATTTCTTATAAAATCTAGATAATTAGTTTATAATCAGTAATATATAGTATGAGAAATGCTTTCTATACAGGCATTTCTCATGCTTTTTACAGATATTTTAACGAAAAAACGGCTATTTCTCATTCGTTTTTCAATGATTTCTCATACATCTGCCCTGTATTCATCCTGCATTTCTCATACATTTCTCATGATGATTGCATAGACGATGGTTGCTGATCTTATTTACATTGAAAACAGATGAAAGGTACTTATCATTCAAACAACCCTATGCCGGCATGTTTTTCATTCGTTATCGTCCAGTTATTGATAGAGCATCTCCATCGTTCCACTAGAGTGACGAGGGCTGTTCACTAGGGTGCATAGATTCGTTCACTGGAGTGAAAGGACTTGTCTACTGGAGTGGAACGATTGAGATGTCAGTCAGATAATCCGGGCATGTCGGTTGGAAAACATGAAGAGATAGGTTATATCATACACAAACTATAGCTTTAATACATTCAATATATGAATAAACTAATCACAATCTCCTCTGCACTTCTTACAGTTGCTGCTGTAAAAGCGCAAACGCCCAATATCGTATTTATATTGGCGGATGATTTGGGTTATGGAGACATCTCGGCCTTCAATCCCGAATCTAAAATCCATACTCCTAACATTGACAAACTGGCCGAGCACGGGATTGCCTTTACGGATGCCCATGCTTCTTCCGCTTTATCCACTCCTTCCAGATATTCTCTTCTGACTGGAAGGTATCCGTGGCGAACCAAGCTGAAACGAGGTGGTCTTGATGGCGATTCGCCTGCAATGATTGATCCTGAACGTCGCACAATCGCGCAAATGTTTTCAGCGAATGGCTATAATACCGCTTGTATCGGTAAATGGCACTTAGGCTGGGACTGGGGATATACGAACAATGGCAGAAGCATGAAAGATATAGATTTCTCGCTTCCGATCAAGAACGGACCCACCGACAGGGGATTTGATTACTATTTCGGCATACCGGCGTCATTGGATATTTCTCCCTATGTTTATGTGGAAAATAACAAAGCAACCTCTATCCCCGATCATGTGATAGAACCCCAGAAAAAGAATCTGGCATTACTGATGCACGGAGGAATGGCAGGAGCCGATTTCAAGCCGGAAGAATGTTTTCCCAACATCATTCGTCATAGCCTGAACTATATCAATGAGCAGAAAGACAGCAAGAAACCATTCTTTTTATATTTGCCTATTACTGCTCCTCACACCCCTATATTGCCTTCGAAAGAGTTTCAGGGCAAAACCAGTATCGGTCCTTATGGCGATTTCGTAGTCATGATAGACGACATGGTGCGCCAAATCGTAAAAACATTGAAGAAGAACAAGCAACTGGATAATACCATCATTGTCTTTGCTTCGGATAATGGGTGTGCCAGTTATATCGGCGTGAAAGATATGGAAAAGAAAGGACATTTTCCTAGTTACATCTACAGAGGCTACAAAAGCGATATTTACGAAGGCGGACACAGAATTCCCCTTATTGTCTCCTGGAAAGGAAAATATGGGAAAGAGACAAACAACTCTTTAGTTTCATTGATAGACTTTTATGCCACTTTTGCTCAAATGCTTAACCACAATTTGGAGACAGAAGAAGCTGTTGACAGTTACAGTATGTGGCCGATATTGAGTAAGAAAGGTGCTTCTGCGCGTAAGGACTTGGTGCACGAAGCGGGAGAGGGGTATTTGTCTTTGCGTACTTCCCAACTGAAATTGGTATTCTACGGAGGTTCGGGTGGCTCTTCCTATCCTCTCAAACCTTCTGATGTGGCGAAGTTCCCTCCGATGCAATTGTTTGATATCGTGAAAGATCCTTCGGAAAAAGAAAACATTATCGGTGATAAGCGTTACGAAAATGAGGTGAAAGAAATGAAACGGGCTATGAAGCAATATGTAGAGAATGGCCGTTCTACTCCTGGTGAAAAAGTATCGAATGATACGAAGAATAGTTGGAATCAGGTAAAGATCTTCATGCAGGAAGAATAAGCATTTCTGAAAAAGAATATGAATATAAAAAAACAGCACCCTGAATAGACGTCAGAGGTGCTGTTTTAGTTTCAACAAGGAAAAGAGTTATTCTATTTATTATTTATTCAGAGAGTTACAAATCTGTTGGTTGATTTCTCTGACTTTAGCTTCATTCATCTTGATAACTTTACGGTCATAAGTCATCAGACCGTTGATTTCACCTTCTACGTCTGTTGTCTGGGTATATACGGCAGCAGAGAAGCCTTTCCGGATTAATTCCAACAGATGTCTGCCATATTTAATGTATTCGTTCGTTACTTCGTCCGATGTATTGAACTTCACATAACCCCAGTTTTTCTTGTCATTCACCCAAGTGTTTCCTTCTACTACCAAGCCGATACCTCCATATTCACCCAATACGGTAGCGCGTCTCGGATCGTAAAGGAACATGTTCGGACCCGGATAGTGGTGAAGGTCGAGAATATCGCCACAAGTATAGTGATTACCACCACTGGCAGGATTCACCAGGCGGCTAGGATCGTATTCTTTGGTCCATGCTACGATTTCCGGAGTCTTGAATTGTCCCCATGCTTCATTGAAAGGAACCCATACGGCGATACTCGGATAGGAATACAGACAGTCGATGATTTCTTTCCACTCTTTGCGGTAGTTAGCTTCCGAAGCAGCGGAACGAATCACTTCCGTACCGTTGAAATAATTGCGTGCCTGCCACTGTGGACTAGGACCACCGTTCGGCATATCCTGCCATACGATCAATCCTAATTGGTCGCAATGAGTGTACCAGCGTGCAGGTTCTACTTTGACGTGCTTACGTACCATGTTGTAGCCGAAGTCTTTCGTCTTCTTCAAGTCATAAACCAATGCTTCATCTGTTGGTGCAGTATACAAACCGTCAGGCCACCATCCCTGGTCGAGCGGACCGAACTGGAAATAGTCTTTGTTGTTCAATTGCAGGCGAGTGATGCCATTCTGACCCTTGCGGATAGAATATTTACGCATAGCCGTATAACTCTTTACCTGGTCTATTGCTTTTCCGTCTTTATACAGAGTCACTTCCATATTGTAGAGGAAAGGAGAGTCCGGAGACCACAGTTTAGCATTAGCAGGCATTGCCAGTTCAACGGGTACTCCGTTCAACGCTGCACCTTTGGCTACAAGATTCTTGCCATCGAATACTTTTACTTCCACTTTGTCTGCGGAGGTCGTATTGGCAGCAACTTCTACCTTAACAGAATTATTGTCAATATCAGGAGTCGTTTTCAGATTAGTGATGTATTGTGTTGCAACCGGTTCCAACCACACTGTTTGCCAGATACCTGTAACCGGTGTGTACCAAATGCCATGAGGGTTTGCTATTTGCTTTCCTCTGGGTTGTTCGCCACGATCTGAAGGGTCCCATACTTTTACCACCAGGTCATTATTTCCTTTATTAAGTACAGAAGTAATATCGAAATAGAAAGGAGTAAATCCGCCTGTGTGTTCGCCTACTTTTACATCATTCACCCAAACTTCTGCTTTCCAGTCTACTGCTCCGAAGTGCAACAGGATTTGTTTACCACGCCAGTTGGAAGGAACGTCGAAAGTGCGTTGGTACCACAGTTCTTCTTTTTCGTTTATCATTTTGCCTACGCCTGATAAAGACGATTCTACGGCAAAAGGAACAAGAATATCACCCTGGTAAGCGGCAGGTGCAGGAGTACCTTTGGGAGTGATTGCATATTTCCAAAGCCCGTTCAGGTTTTTCCAGTCGTTGCGCTCCATGATAGGACGCGGATATTCCGGCAATACGTTTTTAGGGTCAAGCTGTTCTCCCCACGATGTTTTGATTTTGTCACCGGCAGGTTTCCATTGAGCAAAAGTCGAACCGCATAAAGCCAATGCAAGCAGCATTGTTAGAAAATTCTTTTTCATGTTCATGGTATAAAAATATAGTTAGTTATTAGATATAAATTCTATTAAAAGGATATTGCAAAGAAAGGGGAATTAAAAGTGAATAAAGGAAAATTACCGTTCAAAAAACAGCAAATTCTCTTCTTTTTTATATAAAATCCCGTATAAAGCGGCTTCGGGTAATAGAGAATGGAAGTGATGGTCAGTTTTTGTCCTTTATGGGTTCATGTTAATTAGCGTTTGACTGCTGAATCGTATGAATCAATGTTTTTGTTATTTTTCAGCTATTTTTGTTCCTGATGGTTTGGGCAATATTGTTCCGGTTTTATCCGGTATTCCCAGTATAGGCATCCCATCTTTGTCCCACTCTATTTTTTGTAAACGGGGAGTACGTGAGTCCATTGCACCCGGAGCATCATTCGGTATCTGACGGGCATGATAAAGCATATAACATTCCTTTCCATCCGGTGAAGAGACGAAAGAACTGCCGCCGGGGCCAAAAACTTCATTCTCCGGTTCCTGCTGAAATACGGGTGTCGGATGTTTCTTCCAGGAAGCAGGGTCCAACAGGTTGGCATTGGCGTCTGCTGTTAGCAATCCTACACAATAATAGGGAGTCCAGCTACCGCTGGCGGAATAAAAAATGCATACTTTATCTTTATTCTTCGGCTGAAAGAAATGAGGGGCTTCGTTCACATGGATCGGATAGGCTGTTTTGCTGCCATCGGGATTCACCCATTGACACTCCCATTCATATTCAGGTTTGGAAATCAGAACTCTGTCGGAAGAAAGAGTCCACGGATTTTCCATCGAAGCGATGTAAATACATTGTGTCTCGCTGTCAATTCTTCGTTTTTGCCATCCGCACCAAATCATGTAACGCTGTCCGTTGTGTTCGAAAGTACTCGCATGAATTGCCCAGTTATTATCTTTGTCGGTCGGTATGCGCCCTTTCATGACAAACTTACCCTCTGTAGGAATATCAGCCTCGTTTTCAATCACATAAATCTGGTGATTGTCCATATTACCATCGTCTGCTGCGAAGTAAATATACCATTTGTTATTGATGCGATGCATTTCGGGGGCCCATAAGTGATGGGAATTGCTTGGATCGGTTGGTATCCATACCGGCTTTCTAAGACTGTCATTCAAATTTGTAATGTCACTGGTCTCCCAGAGCATGATTCTGCTTTCAGAGCCTTGCGTATAATAATATTTTCCTTCATAAAAAACAGCCCATGGCTCTGCTCCTCTTTCACGTAGCGGATTTGTATAAGTAGCTCCTGTTACGGCTTCCTTTTCCGGCTCTGTTTTCTTCTTGGGTTGACAGGATGCACAAATAATGATTAAAAGTACGGCTAGTAATAACAATTTGCTTTTCATGGTATTTTTCATTTAATAATGACACTGCAAAGAAAGCACAAAATCCTGATAAATCATCTTTTTTTTGCAGATTGGTTAGTATTTATCCTTAATTGGTTTGTATTTATTGAATTTCTAGTTGTTTTTTCTCATCTTTGTGGCACGAACTTTAAAATTGATATTGTATGAAACTGAAGCACCTTATTCTTCTTAGTGTTATTTGCTGTTCCCAGTCTGTATTTGGACAAAAAGCCAATCAACAACCGAAGACGAGTGGCAATCCTGTATTTCCGGGATGGTATGCCGATCCGGAAGGAATTGTATTTGGGGATGAATACTGGATTTATCCTACGTATTCGGCGCCTTATGACGAACAGACTTTCATGGATGCCTTCTCATCTAAAGACCTGGTGAACTGGACAAAGCACCCGAAAGTGTTATCAAAAGAGAATATTAGTTGGTTTAAACGTGCTTTGTGGGCACCTGCCGTGATTCATGCGAATGATAAATATTATATATTTTTCGGTGCGAATGATATCCAAAGCAATAATGAACTGGGCGGTATTGGTGTAGCTGTGGCCGACAATCCTGCCGGACCATTTAAAGATGCGTTAGGCAAACCTCTGATTGATAAATTTGTAAATGGTGCGCAACCGATCGATCAGTTTGTTTACAAAGACGATGACGGACAGTATTATATGTATTATGGTGGCTGGGGACATTGTAATATGGTGAAACTGGCCCCGGACTTGTTGAGTATCGTACCGTTTGAAGATGGTACCCTTTATAAGGAAGTAACCCCCGAAAAATATGTAGAGGGACCTTTTATGTTGAAACGTAACGGAAAATACTATTTTATGTGGTCAGAAGGCGGTTGGACCGGACCGGATTATTGTGTTGCTTATGCCATTGCCGACTCACCGTTCGGACCCTTCAAAAGAGAAGCAAAAATATTACAGAGAGATCCCAATATTGGAACAGGTGCCGGCCATCATTCAGTTGTAAAAGGGCCGGGAGAGGACGAATGGTACATCATTTATCATCGCCATCCTTTGGGTGAAACGGATGGAAACGCTCGTGTGACCTGCGTTGACCGTATGTACTTTGATAAAGATGGAAAAATAAAACCCATAAAGATGACTTTCGAGGGAGTAAAGGCAAGCCCATTGAAGTAAAATCTGAAAAGTTCAGCCCATCCGTAATTAATATTTTAATAAAGATGGGCTTTTTTTGATTTATTGTTTTATTTTTGTCCTTGTAAATCAAACATACTTATTATAATGAACCCAGATATACACACTCTTTCCGACTCACTTTTGTGGAAAAGGTTTCTCGAGGGAGATTCGAGTGCGTATACCCAAATCTATAATCGAACGGTGCAAGATCTGTTTCGATTCGGACTATTATATACTTCAGACAAAGAATTAATTAAAGATTGCATACATGATGTGTTTGTGAAAATCCACATGAATCGTGCAAAGTTAGCCCCAACAGATAATATTGCAGCTTATTTGACGGTAGCGTTGAAAAACACTCTTTTTAATGCGCTAAAAAAAACAACAGATTCTCTTTCGTTTGATGAAATAGGTGAGAGAGAAGAGACGGTTGACGAATCCCCTTCCACTCCGGAAACTATATATATTAATAATGAACAGGAAAAACAAGTTCAGGCAACCGTGCATACTATGATGTCTGTATTGACGGACAGACAGCGTGAAATTATTTATTATCGATATATCAAAGAGATGAGTATCGATGAAATCAGTAAGGTGACAGACATGAATAATCAATCTGTTTCTAACTCTATTCAACGGGCTTTGGGACGTATCCGGGACTTATTTAAGAGAAAATAAGAGAGAATAATCAGCCTATTTTTCCTATCAATCAAAAAAAAGTGGAAAAAACTTCGGAAAAGGTGAGTATAAAATGAAAGTACAACTGTTATTCATACGTAAAGACAATGAAAATGATGAACTCTGAACAAAAACATACAGATTTTTCCCTATATACTTTTGAAGAATTCCTTCAGAATGATTTCTTTATTTCTTCCATGAATTATCCTACGGAAGAAACACAGAAGTTCTGGGATGAATTTGAACAGATGAATCCTTCTAATATAGATGAATATATAGCAGCAAAAAGATATTTGGAGTTTTTTTCAAAAGAGAAAGAAGAAGTACTTTCAAACGAGGAAACGGATGATTTATGGACTCGTATTCAGGCAACCAATATAAATAAGGAGAAGGCGAAACGTAAGAACTATTTCTTAATAGGATTGAGCTCGGCGGCTAGTGTTGCTATTCTTGTGGGATGTTTCTTCTTATTAAAGAGTTATTCTTCGGTGCTGGATCCGGATATTGCCACTTTTGCAGTGAATACCAAAGCTGATTTGCCTCTGACGGAAGAAACACTGTTGATTTTGGCGGAAGATAACGTAGTGAGCCTGAAAGAAAAAGAAACGGAGATTACGTATGATTCCGTAGAAATCAAAACAAATCAGGAAAGTATACAAAAGGAAAAATCGGCTGCTTACAATCAATTGGTCATTCCGCGTGGAAAGCGATCGGTATTGACGTTTGCCGATGGATCTAAAGTCTGGGTGAATGCCGGCACGAGAGTGATTTATCCGGTAGAGTTTGAAAAAGATAAACGGGAAATCTATGTGGACGGAGAAATCTACATAGAAGTAGCCAGAGATGAAAACCGCCCTTTCTATGTGCGGACCAAAGATATGAATGTCAGGGTGCTTGGTACTAAATTTAATGTAACGGCGTATGAGTCGGAAGCAATTAGAAGTGTAGTGCTGGCGCAAGGATGTGTTCAGGTAGAGACAGCCCGGACTCCGAAAGCGATTTTGGCTCCTAATCAGATGTTCAGTTCCGCCGATGGAAAGGAAAATATATCACAAGTAGATGTAGAACAGGCAATATCGTGGATAAATGGACTCTATTGTTTCCAAAGTGCCGATTTGGGAATAGTCTTGCAACGCCTGTCTACCTATTATGGTGTGAATGTAGAATTTGACCCAGCGCTAAGTAAAATAAAATGTTCCGGAAAAATCGATTTGAAAGACAACTTTGAAACAGTTATTAATGGATTAACCTTTGTTGCACCAATTTCTTATGCCTATGATGAACAATATAAAACGTATCGAGTAGTAAAGAAATAGATATAAAAAAATAAGATAATAAACTAATCTAACTCCCGTATTTTATGGTAATTATTGAAGAGAGTGGATGATACGAACTATCATCCAGATGGGACTTGTGTGCCTATGAATGTTTATATACAGAAAATAATATTATGAGAAATTTTTAACATGTTTAATATGAAAAATGCAATTAGAGAACGAAAGAGTAAGGTTCTCGGGCTATTCCTGTGCTTTTTACTTCTCGGAATAGACTACTCTTTCGCAAGTTACAACAATTATTCTCAATTTAAGACTCTTTCGGTCAGCATGAGTAACTCGACGTTGAGAGAAGTGCTTAAAACAATAGAGAAAAGTAGTCAATTTGTTTTCTTCTATTTAGATGACGCTGTCAACTTAGAACGTAAGGTATCTATCGATAGTAAGAATAAGAATATAGAAGAAATTCTTTCTGAACTTTTCGAAGGTACTTCGTGTACTTATCGGATCTCTGACAGGCAAATATTTATTTCCGGAAAAGCCCCTGCTTCAACCGAACAGCAACAGAATAAGCGGAAAATATCCGGACGTGTCACTGATATAAAAGGAGAGCCGCTTATTGGGGTCAACGTTACTGTGGATGGAGATGCAAACGGTTCGATTACGAATATGGATGGTTTGTATGAGATATTCGTAACCAAGAAGAGTGTAGTGCTTAAATTTACCTATATCGGGTTTAAAACTTCTGAAATACGAACCAATGCCTCCACCAACATTTATGATGTCACCTTGGAAGAACAGGTCAACGAATTGGAAGAGACTGTTATTGTGGGGTATGGTACCCAGCGTAAAATAAGTAATATCGGTGCACAGTCTTCCATGAAGATGGAAGATATTAAGACGCCTTCTGCCAGTTTAACAACTACATTGGCAGGTCGTTTGGCGGGTGTTGTGGCTGTACAACGTACAGGAGAACCGGGAAAAGATGCTGCTGATATCTGGATTCGTGGAATTTCCACTCCCAACACTTCTTCTCCGCTGGTATTGGTGGATGGAGTGGAACGTTCGTTCAATGACATCGATCCGGAAGATATTGAATCGTTGACAACGTTGAAAGATGCATCAGCAACAGCTGTGTATGGTGTACGTGGTGCCAATGGCGTAATTTTGATTAAAACCAAACCGGGAAAGGTAGGAAAACCGACAGTGAGCGCGGATTATTATGAATCGTTTACCCGTTTCACGAAGATGGTCGATTTGGCAGACGGTATCACTTATATGAATGCAGCCAACGAGGCAATGCGTAATGACGGTATTGCTACGAAATATACAGAAGATCAGATACGTAACACGATTGCCGGTAAGGATCCTTATCTATATCCGAATGTGGATTGGTTGAAAGAAATCTTTAATGATTGGGGACATAATCGCCGTGTGAATGTAAATGTACGCGGTGGTAGCGAGAAAGTCGCTTATTATGCATCAGTCAGCTACTTTAATGAGACAGGTATGACGGTGACTGATAAGAATATCGACACCTATGATTCTAAAATGAAATATAGCCGTTACAACTTTACTACCAATTTGAATATCGACGTAACTCCTACTACTAAGGTCGAGATCGGTGCGCAAGGTTATCTGGGAGAAGGAAACTATCCGGCCATCTCTTCTGCCGATTTGTATAATGCGGCAATGTCTATCTCACCGGTTGAATATCCGAAGATGTTCTTTGTTAACGGAGAAGCCTTTGTGCCGGGAACTTCAACCAATAACAACTTTAATAACCCTTATTCACAGGCTACACGTCGTGGTTATGACAACCTGACGAAAAATCAGATTTACTCTAATTTGCGCGTCACACAGGATTTGGATATGCTCACGAAAGGACTGAAACTGACTGCTATGTATGCATTCGACGTATACAATGAGATACATGTACATCAGGACCGTGCGGAGTCTACCTACAACTTCCTGGACACTAGTGTTCCTTACGATATGAATGGACAACCTATTCTGCAACGTATTTATGAAGGAAGTAACGTGTTAAGTTATAAACAGGAAACGAGTGGTAACAAAAAGACTTATTTGGAGGCTTCCTTGAATTATGACCGGACATTCAACGACGATCATCGTGTTAGTGCGTTATTCCTGTTCAATCAGCAATCCAAACTATTATATCCAAAAGGGACATTGGAAGATGCGATTCCGTATCGTATGATGGGTATTGCCGGTCGTGCCACTTATTCATGGAAAGACCGTTACTTCGCAGAGTTCAACATCGGTTATAACGGTGCCGAGAACTTTTCGCCTAAACATCGTTTCGGAACTTTCCCTGCATTTGGTGTAGGATGGGTTGTTTCAAATGAGAAATTCTGGCAACCTTTGTCGAAGGCAGTTTCTTTCTTGAAGATACGTTATACAGATGGTAAAGTGGGTAATAGCGAAGTTTCCGACCGTCGTTTCATGTATCTGGATCAGATGAAAGAAAATGGAGACTATGGTTATAAATTCGGACCGAATGGAACTAAGTGGTCCGGTTATGAAACAGTGAATATGGCTGTTGACCTGATTTGGGAAGAATCTCGCAAACAAGACCTGGGTATTGACCTGAAGCTATTTAATGACGATCTGTCTATTGTATTCGACTTGTTTAAAGAACGTCGTGAAAACATCTTGTTGAAGCGTGAACATTCTATACCTTCATTCTTGGGATACAACACATCTGCTCCTTACGGAAACATCGGTATCATAGAAAATAAGGGATTTGACGGAACGATCGAGTATAACAAGCGTATCAATAAAGACTGGGTAATTGCGCTTCGTGGTAATGTCACCTTTAATAAGGATAAATGGATTCAGGGAGAATTGCCGGAACAGAAATACGAATGGATGAACCAATATGGGCACAACATCAATGGAGTGAAAGGATATGTTGCCGAGGGACTGTTCACTCAAGCTGAAATAGATGATATGGCACGCTGGGAATCTTTGTCGGATGCCAATAAAGCCATTACTCCCAAACCGTTTGCATCACAGTTTGGAACAGTAAAAGCCGGAGATATCAAATACAAGGATTTAAACAATGACGGTCAGATAGACGCATACGACCAGACTTACATTTCTCGTGGTGATGTGCCGACAACTGTCTATGGTTTCGGATTTACAGTAGGCTGGAAAGACTTGTCTGTGGGGATGATGTTCCAGGGCGTAGCAGGAGCCGAACGTGTTTTGAACGGTAGCAGCGTTAATCCGTTTAATGGCGGTGGTGGTAGTGGTAACCTTTACTCTAACATTGGTGACCGTTGGACAGAGGAAAATCCGGATCAGAATGCCTTTTATCCGCGTTTGTCTTATGGAAGTGAAACAACCAGTAATATTAATAACTTCCAGAAAAGTACCTGGTGGGTGCGTAACATGAACTTCCTGCGTTTGAAGACATTGCAGATCTCTTATAATCTGCCTAAACCCTGGGTGAATAAAGTTCATCTGAAGAATGCGGCTGTATATGTAATGGGAACTAACCTGTTCACTTTGAGTCGTTTCAAATTGTGGGATCCGGAGTTGAATACCGATAATGGTGCTTCTTATCCGAATACGACTTCTTATTCAGTTGGTATTAATTTCACATTCTAAACAAAAAGATAATGAAAAAATATAATTATATAATCGTTAGTTTGCTGGCGTGTTTCTTGACGACATCTTGTAATGACTATTTTGACCAGGTGCCTGATGACCGTTTATCACTCAAGGAGATTTTCACAACCAGAGATGGAGCCTTGCGGTATCTTTCGAACGTATACACATTCTTACCGGATGAATTTAACCAACGTCAGGTGCACGAAACAAGTCTGTACCGTACTCCCGGTCCCTGGACAGGCTCCAGCGACGAAGCAGAGTGGACAAATGACAATAAAGGGAAATTGATAAATAACAATTCAATCGATGCTACCGAAGGAACGATGGTATTGTATCGCTGGAAGAGCTGGTTTTCAGGTATTCATGAAGCGGCAGTATTTACAGAAAATGTAGATCAGGCACCGCTGACTGTTACAGAAAGAAATCAATGGAAAGCGGAAGCAAGAGCTTTGCGGGCGATCTACTATTTTTATTTAGTACGTACTTATGGTCCGGTTCCTTTGCTTGAAAAGGACTTCCCGATGGATACTCCGAGCGATGAGTTGCAACTCCCGCGTAATACGGTAGACGAGTGTTTCGATTTTATCGTATCAGAACTGAAAGGTGCGCAAAACGATGGTTTACTGGATGATGCTTCTACCGACAAAGTGTCCGGATATGGCCGTATTGATAAGGCGATTGCACAGGCGTTTATCATCGAGGCATTGACTTATCGTGCCAGCTGGTTGTTTAATGGAGAGTGCAATTACTATTCAGACTTGGCTAATACGGACGGAACAAAACTGTTCCCTAACAAACCGGACGAAGCTACCAAACGTGCCAATTGGCAGAAAGTGATTAATGAATGTAACACTTTCTTCTCTAATTACGGAAGTCGTTATCATTTGATGTATACCAATAAGGACGGTGTTTCTGTTTCCGGTCCGGACTCGGAAGGCTTCAGCCCGACGGAATCTTATCGCCGTGCAGTAAGAACCCTGTTTTCTGAAATGGGTAACAATAAAGAAATGATTTTCTATCGTTTGGATAATGCTGCCGGAACCATGCAGTACGACCGTATGCCGAATAGATCCGGTAATACGACCAACTATAGAGGTGGTAGCTTGTTGGGAGCAACCCAAGAAATGGTAGATGCCTATTTCATGTCAAACGGAGAATCTCCTATTTCCGGTTATAGTGCTGACGGAGTCACTCCGATTATCAACGAAAAATCCGATTATGTAGAAGAGGGAGTTTCTACAACAGAATACAAAGGAACAGACGGTACCTTATATGCACCGACAGGAACCAGAATGATGTATGTTAATCGTGAACCTCGTTTTTATGTAGACATTACCTTTAGTAATTCAAAATGGTTTGATGGAACAGAAGGCGATTATATAGTAGATTTCACTTATAGCGGAAGTTGTGGTAAAGAACAAGGTAGCAATGACTATACAAGTACAGGTTATTTGGTGCGCAAAGGAATGGATTCCGGCGACCGTAACCAGAACTTGGTTTGTGTGCTCTTGCGTCTGACTAATATTTATTTTGACTATATCGAAGCGCTTGCGCATGTCAGCCCGACTCATGAAGACATCTGGACGTATATGAACATGATCCGTAAGCGTGCGGGTATTCCGGGATACGGTGAAACAGTCAATCTGCCTAAACCGACTACAACGGAAGAAGTCATGGAGCTGATTCGTAAGGAGAAACGCATTGAATTGAGTTTCGAAAACTGCCGTTATTTTGATGTACGTCGCTGGGGATTGGTAAATGAGTATTTCAACAAGGCAATTCACGGTATGAATGTCAATTATGACGGAAATGAATTCTTCAAACGTACGGAGATTGTGAAGCGTATTTTTGACCGTCAGTACTTCTTCCCCATACCACAGGGCGAAATTGATATTGATAAAAACTTGGTTCAGAATACAGGATTCTAAATACTGATTATAAAATAGAAATTATGATGAAACAATATATTTTCTCTGCAGTTTGTCTCATGTCCGGTGTCCTTTGTATGTCCTCTTGCAATGAGGATAAACAGGCAAAGCCATATACTCCGGATTACGAGATTGTACCGGAGTATACCAATGCGGATACCTGGACTGCCTATGAAGCATTTAATGATAACTTGCTGGACCCCGATAAGAACATTTATAAAACAAGTACCGCTTATACTGCTGCTACCGACCGTAATAACGGAGCTGCCGCTATCTGGTGCCAGCCGATCTATTGGGATATGGCCATGAACGCATATAAACGTGCAAAAGCGGAAGGAGATACGGAAAGAGAAAACAAATACAAGCAGTTGTGTGATGATTTGTTTGCCGGAAATAAAGCACATTATGTAAACTTTGATTTCGACGATAATAATGAGAATACCGGCTGGTTTATCTATGATGATATACAGTGGTGGACCATTACTTTGGCACGTGCTTACGAATTATTTAAAGTGGAAGAGTATCGCAGTCTGGCAGAAGCAAGTTTTGCACGTGTATGGTACGGTTCTCCCCGCGTAGGTGATACGGGTTCTTATGCAGATCCTGAAAAGAATTTGGGTGGAGGTATGTTCTGGCAATGGCAGCCTATCGGCAATCCGAATGAAAATGCTGCCGGTGATGGTAAGATGGCTTGTATCAATTTCCCGACTGTGGTAGCTGCATTGACCCTTTATAACAATGTTCCTACCGATCGTGTGGCTGATCCGAATCCGGAAAGCTGGAGTAATAAGTACGGTGATTTTACCCGTCCGCATTATGAAACGAAGGAAGCTTATCTGGCAAAAGGAAAAGAAATCTATGAATGGGCTGTGAAGAATCTGGTAGACAGCAATACCGGAGAGGTTGCCGACAGCAAGCATGGTGAAGGCAATCCGGCATGGTCGGACCATGTATACAATCAGGCCACTTTTATCGGAGCTTCATTATTGCTTTATAAAGCTACCGGTGAGAAAACATATTTGGACAATGCAATTTTAGGAGCTGACTATACAATGAATACCATGTCCGAAACGTACGATTTACTGCCGTTCGAGAGTGGCGTGGAACAGGGTATTTATACCGCTATCTTTGCGGAATACATGGCCATGCTGGTAAATGATTGTGGCCAGACCCAGTACGTACCGTTCTTGAAACGTAACATTAATTACGGCTGGGCTAATCGCGACCAGACACGTAATTTGTGTGGTGGCGAATATCATAAGGCACAGATAGAAGGTGCTACTATTGACAGCTATAGTGCATCCGGAATACCGGCATTGATGTTGTTGTTTCCGGCAGATAAATAATTGTAACCCATAAAAAAGAAGAATAATGAATACGAAATATTCAAATTGGAAAATGTGGTATTATGTGTTATGCATGGTACTGACACTTCAATTGGCGGCTTGTTCTGAAGAAACGCATGACGAGTATACTGCGGCTCCTGAAATAGAAGATACCTATATCGACCAACTGGATGCATTGATTGCTGAAATGACCGATTTGCAGCAAAATTCAGACTACGGAGATAAGAAAGGACAGTACCCCACCGAAAGCCGGGCAATTCTGACAGATGCGATAGATGATGCCAATCGTGCGGTACTTTTAATCAAATATCAGCAACCCTCTCCGTCGGAAAGTGAGAAACAACGCTATGTGGCAGAAGCCAAGGCGTCTATGGAACAGTTCAAGAGTACGATCCGTACAGAAGACGCTGAAACAACACCGGCTGAACTGTTTGTGGACGGACGTGGTGATGGTGGTTCTTATATCGATTTCGGACGTAGCGAAGAATATGTCAATTTCGGAACCGAAGGAAATCAAGCCTTTACTGTTGAGTTTTGGGTGAAAGTAACCAAAGGTGGTGGAAAAGACCAGAATGTGTTCCTGTCAACTTACATGGGCGGTGACGGATGGCGTAACGGCTGGATGATGTACTGGCGTAATGCGGACGGTGGTATTTATCGTGCAACTTGGGGCGAAACAGGAGGAAATATCTGTGAACCGTCACTAAAGGCACCGGAAGATGGAGAATGGCAACATTTCTTGTTTGTGTACAGTGATAAAGGCTTGCCGGGCAGTCCGGAGCTTCGTGCGAAATTGTATGTGAACGGAGAAGTGAAAACAACCGAGGGAAGCGTGGGTAACAGGTTCTATAATTCGAGCAACTATGCCAACTATAATGCACCGATGACCGCTTTCGGACGTTATATGCGTACTAGTGATAATCTGTTTGAAGAAGGCTTTGCCGGTTATATGAAAAAAATCCGTATCTGGAAGAGCGCAAAGGATAACGAATATGTTCAGAATTCTTATAACGGAACGGCTGAAGTGACGGGTAAAGAAGCAGATTTGGCGGCAGCATGGGATTTCATGACCAAACCTTCCGGTTCGGGTAATGAAGTAATAGACCTGACAGGTCGTCATACTGCTAAGATTATCGGTACTTACGAGTGGCAACGTATTGTTGAATAATAATGTAAAAACGATGAAAAACATGAAATGTTTAACTAATAAATGGAGAGAGGGAGCAATGCTCCTCTCTTTCCTCCTGATTTCTAGTCTGGCAGGGATATTTACCGCTTGTGACGATATTGAAGACGAGTATATGACAGATACACAATTAAGTATCTTACAGGAAAGCCGTGCGTCATTGAGCTATTTATTGAAGAATTCAACCTACGGAACTGCTCCCGGGACATATCCTGAAACCGGAAAGGATATATTAAATGCTGCTATTACCGAGTTGGATGCACTGATAACACGGGTAGAAGCTGGTGAGGAACTGGATGAAACAACTTTGGAAACTGCTGTAGCAAAGGTAAATCAAGCGATTGACGAGTTTAAAAATTCAAAATATTACAATCTGTCTCCGGAAGCACAGCAATATATCAATAATTTACTGGCTAAGGCGGATGAAATACTTGCAATCGTTAATGATGAAACGAAGTGGGGAAATCATCAGGGACAATATCCGGTAGAAAATAAGTCGGTTTTGGAGAGTGCAGCTAAAGATTTGGAAAGTCTGGCTGAAAGAATCAAATCCGGTTCCATCACAGATATGACGCAGGAGATTTATGATGAGACTATTGCTGCTGCCGATAAGAAAGTAGAAGAAGTTGAAGATTCTGCATGGCCGGATAACAGTCAGATTACCTGGAATCTGTTTGTAGATGGAAATGCCGGTTCCTATATAGACTTTGGTTATAGTGAGGATTATGTGAAGTTTGGAGAGGATGACAATCAGGCATTTACGATTGAACTTTGGGTGAATATCAAAGAATATTGCAATAAACAGGGAGAAGACAACTGTACTTTCCTTTCTACCATGACCAACGATCCTTATTGGAGCGGATGGCGTGCTCAGGATCGTACAAAGGGATTGTTGAGAACAATGGTTGCTCACTGGCAAGATAATAATCACACAAATCCACAAGAATGGGAACCGGGATGGAAAAAGTCGGACAACTGGACCAAAGATCGTTGGACGCATTATGCATTCCTCTTCAGGGATAAGGGATTGCCGGGATTTGATACTCCGACAGATGTGAAGTGTTATTCCATGATTGACGGTACGAGACAGGGTGAAATCATTCGTGTGGGTGAGTCCTGGAGAACGTATATCAATGAACAATCTATAGCTAATAAGGTCCACATGACCGGATTCTGTATGATGGACAATAATGGAAATCGTAACGAATGGTTCTCCGGTTACATAAAGAAGATCCGTATCTGGAAAACAAATCGGACAGAAAATCAGGTATATGCTTCTTATATGGGTAATGAAGAAGGTGTAAGTGCTGATAATCCGAATTTGGTAGAAGCCTGGGATTTTGAAGTGAAAGGTGATCAGCCTACTCAAAGTGCTACCAGCACAATAACAGGTTTGAAAGGCCATACGGCAACATTAGTTGGTGATAACTGGCAATGGATTGAATCCACAGACATTACAGATAACAAATAATTGTTTACCGGAATGAGTTTTCAATAGGTAGATTAAATATTCCCCTTATCTCTGTCATAAGGACAGAGTGAGGGGGAATTATTCTCCAATAACCCTTTATTAATCCTTTATTTTTATTGTAGAAAAGTGTTTTGGTCTGTATTTGTTCTTTATTGAATAAATATTATCGTTTTTTTTCAGCTATTTCTGCAATCTTTGTAACAGGAAAAATACTATAAACTTATAAACTATCATGAAAGGCAAAATTCTTTTAGCTCTGACACTACTATTGGGAGCATCAACTACTATATGGGCAGTCGGCAATTCAGGAAAAGCAAACCAGAAGAAGCACGCATATACGAACGAAGATGTATGGGCAGCTTATGAAGGATTTAATAATACACTACTAGACTCCAATAAATATATTTACAAGACAAATTCGTCCTATCCAAGTGCTGTTGACCGTGGCAATGGAGCAGCGGCTATCTGGTGTCAACCTATTTATTGGGATATGGCAATGAATGCTTATAAACTGGCAAAGGCACAGAAAGACAAAAAGAAAACGAATTACTATAAAACACTCTGCGAGAAAATATTCGCAGGGAACAAAGCGCAATATTGTCAGTTTGATTTTGATGATAACAATGAAAATACCGGCTGGTTCATCTACGATGACATCATGTGGTGGACTATCAGCCTGGCACGCGGCTACGAACTTTTTGGAGTGGATGAATATCTGAAACTCTCGGAAGCTAGTTTCAAACGGGTATGGTATGGCTCGGAAAAAGTCGGTGATACCGGCTCGTATGACAAAGAAAACGGAGGTATGTTTTGGCAATGGCAACCCATTCAAAATCCGAAACCGAATAAATTCGGTGATGGAAAGATGGCATGTATCAACTTTCCGACAGTTGTTGCAGCATTAACCCTCTACAATAACGTGCCTGAAAATAGAAAAGAATCGACCGACAAACGGCCGGATTATCAGACGAAAGCTCAATATCTTGCCAAAGGTAAAGAAATCTATGAATGGGGAGTGGAAAATCTCTTGGATAAAGCAACAGGAAAGATTGCCGATAGCCGTCATGGAAATGGCAATCCCGCATGGAAAGCACATGTATACAACCAGGCAACCTTTATCGGAGCGTCCATACTGCTTTATAAGGCGACCGGAGAGAAACGTTATCTGGACAATGCTATTCTGGCAGCAGACTATACAGTGAAAGATATGTCTGCAGAACATAAAGTGCTACCTTTCGAAGGTGGTATTGAACAGGGTATCTATACTGCCATCTTTGCGGAATATATGGCATGGTTGGTGTATGATTGCGGACAAACCCAATATCTCCCGTTCCTGAAACGTACCATCAAAACAGGTTGGGCAAACAGAGATAAGACACGGAACGTATGTGGAGGCGAATACTATAAAAAGTTGCCGGAAGGTGCGGAAATCGACAGTTATTCTGCTTCCGGTATACCGGCATTGATGCTTTTGTTTCCGGCTAAGAAATAAATAGAAAACGACGGAATTTGCGTAAAATAGATTAAATAAACAGGTGATTTAAATTATGAAACAACAACTGATGATGCTGTTACTGGGAACAGCTTCTGTATTTTGTAGCTGTGAGACCCAGGTAGAACAGCACGAGAAGAATGAATTACGTGCTCCGGCATATCCGCTGGTGACAATTGATCCTTATACTAGTGCATGGTCTACTACGGACAATCTATACGACAGTCCTGTAAAACATTGGACAGGCAAGGATTTTTCTTTACTTGGTGTTGCAAAAGTAGACGGACAAACCTACCGTTTCATGGGAACGGAAGAACTGGAACTACGTCCTTTGGTAAAGACATCCGAACAAGGTAGCTGGACAGGAAAGTATACCACTCAACAGCCTGCTGACGGATGGCAGAATGCCGGATTCAATGATAAAGCCTGGAAAGAAGGCGAAGCTGCCTTCGGAACCATGGAGAATGAACATACAGCAAAGACTCAATGGGGTGAAGAATTTATCTGGGTACGCCGGGTAGCTGATATTCAGGAAGACTTGACAGGAAAGAATGTATATCTTGAATTCTCTCATGACGATGATGCTATTATTTATATCAACGGCATCAAGGTAGTGGATACAGGCAATGCTTGTAAAAAGAACGAACGGGTGAAACTGTCGGAAGAAGTAGTAGCTTCTTTGAAACCGGGTGAAAATCTGATTGCAGGTTATTGTCATAACCGGGTAGGAAACGGACTGTTGGATTTCGGATTGCTGGTAGAACTGGACGGTTACCGTTCTTTCCATCAAACAGCGCAACAAACTTCTGTAGATGTACAACCCATGCAGACTTATTATACATTTACTTGCGGTCCGGTAGATTTGAAACTGACATTTACTGCTCCTATGTTTATGGATAATCTGGATTTGTTGTCACGTCCGGTCAACTACATTTCTTATGAAGTAGCTTCCAATGACGGTCAGAAACATCAGGTAGAGTTGTATTTCGAAGCATCTCCGCAATGGGCAATCGACCAACCTCACCAGGAATCTGTTGCCGACAGCTTTACTGACGGCGATTTGTTATTCCTTCGTACCGGAAGCCGCAATCAGGATATTCTGAAGAAAAAGGGTGATGATGTTCGTATCGACTGGGGACATTTCTATCTGGCAGCTGAAAAGGAAAACAGTACTTATGCAATCGGTGACGGCAGAGAGCTGCGCAAGAATTTCGTAGCCAATAAACTGGAAGCTCCTACCACAAACGGTTATGATAAACTGGCTTTGGTACGTTCATTGGGCGAAACACAAAAAGCTGATGGCCATCTGCTGATCGGATATGATGATATTTATTCTATCCAATACTTTGGTGATAACCTGCGTCCTTACTGGAACCGTGAGGGTAATGAAACGATTGTTTCCCAATTCCAGAAAGCGGAGAAAGAATACAAGACACAAATGAAGAACAGTGCTGCTTTCGACAAGAAACTGATGGAAGAAGCTACTGCTGCCGGTGGACGTAAATATGCCGAACTTTGTGCATTGGCTTATCGTCAGGCATTGGCTGCACATAAACTGGTACAGGCTCCGAACGGTGACTTGGTATTCCTTTCTAAGGAGAACTTCAGTAATGGTTCCATCGGAACAGTCGACCTGACTTATCCGGGAGCCCCGCTGCTTTTATACTACAATCCGGAATTGGTGAAAGCTACCATGAACCATATCTTCTATTATAGCGAAAGCGGAAAATGGGCGAAACCATTTGCTGCACATGATGTCGGTACTTATCCATTGGCTAACGGCCAGACTTATGGCGGTGATATGCCGGTAGAAGAATCGGGTAATATGGTAGTGTTGGCTGCTGCCATTGCAAAAGTAGAAGGTAATGCAGATTACGCACAGAAACATTGGGAAACCCTGACTACGTGGACAGACTATCTGGTAGAGAACGGACTTGATCCGGCCAACCAACTTTGTACCGATGACTTTGCAGGTCACTTTGCACACAATGCCAACCTTTCTATCAAAGCAATCATGGGTGTTGCTTCATACGGTTATCTGGCAGATATGCTGGGCAAGAAAGACGTGGCTGAAAAGTACACACAGAAAGCGAAAGAAATGGCTGCCGAATGGGTGAAAATGGCGGATGATGGTGACCACTATCGTCTCACATTTGACAAACCGGGAACATGGAGCCAGAAGTATAACTTGGTGTGGGATAAACTGTTGGATCTGCAAATCTTCCCTAAAAATGTTGCAGAAACGGAAATAGCTTACTATCTTTCGAAGCAAAATAAATATGGTCTTCCGTTGGATAACCGTGAAACATACACAAAGACCGACTGGATCATGTGGACAGCTACATTGGCAAATGACAAAGCTACCTTTGAAAAATTTATCGAACCCGTATATCTGTTTATGAACGTGACACCTAACCGTGTTCCGATGTCCGACTGGGTATTTACAGACGAACCGAATCAAAGAGGCTTCCAGGCACGTTCCGTTGTAGGTGGATATTATATCAAAATGCTTGAAGGAAAACTGATTAAATAAAACAAAATACCATGAAGAAACTAGCTCTATTCGCTTTTACGTTACTTAGTGCATGGGCTATGACTGCAAAAACAATTACCGGACCGGTGGACTATGTTAGTCCGCTGGTTGGTACGCAGTCAAAGCACGCATTATCTACCGGAAATACTTACCCTGCCATTGCGCTGCCTTGGGGAATGAACTTTTGGGTTCCGCAGACTGGTAAAATGGGTGATGGATGGGCCTATACGTATGACGCTGACAAGATCAGAGGATTCAAACAAACCCATCAGCCAAGTCCCTGGATCAATGATTACGGTCAATTTGCCATCATGCCGGTAACCGGTAAGGCAGTATTTAATCAGGATGAGCGTGCCAGTTGGTTCTCTCATAAAGCTGAAACGGCTACTCCTTATTATTATAAAGTATATCTTGCCGATCATGATGTAGTGACCGAAATTGCTCCGACAGAGAGAGCAGCTGCTTTCCGTTTCACTTTCCCCGAAAATGACCACTCTTATGTAGTGGTAGACGCCTTTGATAAAGGTTCGTTTGTGAAAGTAATCCCTTCGGAGAACAAGATTATCGGTTATACCACTAAAAACAGCGGTGGTGTTCCTGCCAACTTTAAAAACTACTTTGTACTGGTATTTGACAAACCGTTTACTTATACGGCTGCCGTAGCCAGTGGTGTGATTGACACCAACAAACTGGAAGCGACAGACAATCATGCCGGTGCACTGATCGGTTTCAAAACCCGCAAGGGCGAACAGGTAAATGTGCGTGTAGCTTCCTCTTTTATCAGCCCTGAACAGGCGGAACTGAACCTGAAAGAGCTGGGTACGGACAATGTTGAACAGATTGCAGCGAAAGGCCGCAAGATATGGAACGATGTACTGGGACGTATCGAAGTGAAAGACGATGATATCGACCATTTGCGTACATTCTACTCCTGCCTGTATCGTTCGGTATTGTTCCCCAGAAGTTTCTATGAGATAGATGCCAAAGGAGACGTGATGCACTACAGTCCTTATAATGGCGAAGTGCTTCCGGGCTATATGTTTACCGATACCGGTTTCTGGGATACGTTCCGTTGTCTTTTCCCATTCCTTAACCTGATGTATCCATCCATGAATACGAAGATGCAGGAAGGATTGGTAAACACTTATAAAGAAAGCGGATTCCTGCCGGAATGGGCAAGTCCGGGACACAGAGGTTGTATGGTTGGAAACAACTCCGCTTCCGTAGTTGCCGATGCTTACCTGAAAGGATTGAAAGGATACGATATTGAGACATTGTGGGAAGCCGTGAAACACGGAGCGAATGCAGTGCATCCGAATGTTCGTTCTACCGGACGATTAGGATATGAGTATTATAATAAGTTGGGATATGTGCCTTATAATGTGGGTATTAACGAGAATGCAGCCCGTACACTGGAATATGCATACGATGACTGGTGTATCTATCAATTGGGTAAAGCCTTGAAGAAACCGAAAAAAGAGATTGAAATCTTTGCAAAGCGTGCAATGAATTATAAGAATCTCTACGATCCCGAATACAAACTGATGCGTGGCAAGAATGAAGACGGTACATTCCAGTCTCCGTTCAATCCGTTGAAGTGGGGGGATGCCTTTACGGAAGGTAATAGTTGGCATTATACCTGGTCGGTATTCCATGATCCTCAAGGTCTGATTGACCTGATGGGCGGTAAAGACGGATTCAACCAGATGATGGACTCTGTATTTATTCTTCCTCCGATTTTCGATGAAAGTTATTATAGAGCCGTTATTCATGAAATCCGTGAAATGCAGATTATGAACATGGGCAACTATGCACATGGTAACCAACCGATTCAGCACATGCTTTATATGTACAACTATTCCGGCCAACCCTGGAAAGCGCAACATTGGATTCGTGAAGTGATGGACAAACTTTATACCCCTGCTCCCGACGGTTATTGCGGTGATGAGGACAACGGCCAGACTTCTGCCTGGTATGTATTCTCGGCAATGGGATTCTATCCGGTATGTCCGGGTACGGATGAATATGTTTTGGGTACTCCCTACTTCAAGGAGATGAAGCTGCATCTGGAAAACGGAAAGACGGTGACTATCTCTGCTCCGAATAACGGAGACGATAAACGTTACATTTCGTCGATGAAATTGAACGGTAAAGAATATACCAAAAACTATCTGACTCATCAGGATTTGTTGAATGGCGCTAGCATTTCTTTCAAGATGGATGCGAAACCCAATCAGCAACGTGGTACCAAAGAGACCGATTTCCCTTATTCTTTCTCTAACGAATTTAAAAAGAAGAAGTAATCATGAAGAAACAGATCAAATATATCAGCGCAGGTATGCTGGCAGGTATGCTTCTCTGTGGCGGGGAGCTACAAGCCTTCAACCGTATGACGGAAATGCATGTATGTCTGGCGGATGCTATTCAGAAAGATAACCGCCCGGAAATATCCAATCGTTTGTTCCGTTCCAATGCGGTAGAGAAGGAGATTCTCCGTGTACAGAAACTTTTGAAGAATGCGAAGTTGGCATGGATGTTTACCAACTGTTTCCCGAATACGCTGGACACCACTGTACATTTCCGTAAAGGAAGCGATGGCAAACCGGATACGTTCGTATATACGGGCGATATTCACGCCATGTGGCTACGCGACTCCGGTGCGCAGGTATGGCCTTATGTGCAATTAGCTAATGCAGATCCTGAACTGAAAGAAATGCTGGCAGGTGTTATTCTCCGTCAGTTTAAATGTATCAATATCGATCCGTACGCGAATGCTTTTAATGACGGCGCTATTCCTGACGGTCATTGGATGAGTGACCTTACAGACATGAAACCGGAATTGCACGAACGTAAATGGGAAATAGATTCCTTGTGTTATCCGTTGCGTTTGGCTTATCATTACTGGAAGACTACCGGAGATGCGAGCATATTCGACGAAGAATGGATTCAGGCAATCACTAATGTACTGAAAACATTCAAAGAGCAACAACGCAAAGACGGAGTAGGTCCTTATAAATTCCAACGTAAGACGGAACGTGCACTGGATACTGTGAGCAATGACGGTCTGGGAGCACCGGTGAAACCAGTCGGTTTGATTGTTTCCAGTTTCCGTCCTTCGGACGATGCTACTACGCTTCAATTCCTGATTCCTTCCAATTTCTTTGCCGTATCTTCTTTGCGTAAGGCAGCCGAGATTTTGGAGAAGGTAAACAAGAAGACAGCTTTGTCTAAAGAATGTAAGGACTTGGCGCAGGAGGTGGAAACAGCTTTAAAGAAATATGCGGTGTATAACCATCCTAAATATGGTAAAATCTATGCATTCGAGGTAGATGGTTTTGGAAATCATCATCTGATGGACGATGCCAATGTGCCGAGTTTGCTTGCGATGCCTTATCTGGGTGATGTGAATGTGAACGATCCGATTTATCAGAATACCCGCCGTTTTGTGTGGAGTGAGGACAATCCTTATTTCTTTAAAGGCAAGGCAGGCGAAGGAATCGGCGGACCGCATATCGGTTACGATATGGTGTGGCCTATGAGTATTATGATGAAAGCCTTCACAAGTCAGAATGATGCTGAAATCAAGACTTGCATTAAGATGTTGATGGACACGGATGCTGACACCGGCTTTATGCACGAATCTTTCCATAAGGATAATCCGAAGAAATTTACCCGTGCATGGTTTGCCTGGCAGAATACTCTTTTCGGTGAGTTGATTTTGAAGCTGGTTAATGAAGGAAAGGTAGATTTATTGAATAGTATACAGTAATATGCTGACATAGTAAATTGAACGCGGATAACGCGGATGATGCGGCTCTTTTTCTGATGCAAAATTAGAAAAAACGCGTTATCCGCGTCGTCTGCATCTAAATATGAATAGCTGAAAACTAATATAAAAAAAAAACAATTGTATCATGAAAAAGTTATGTGTATGGGCAGTTGCCGCCCTTTTAATGGCAGCTTGTACTCCGAAAGCTGAAAAGGCTACAGATTCCGGTTTATTGCAGAGTAAATTCCAGACAGAAGTGGATGGAAAGAAGACTGATTTGTTCACTCTGCGTAACAAGAACAACATGGAAGTTTGTATCACGAACTTCGGTGGACGTATTGTTTCAGTGATGGTTCCCGACAAAGACGGACAGATGCGTGACGTTGTTCTCGGTTTCGATTCTATTCAGGACTATATCAGCAAGCCTTCGGATTTCGGTGCGACTATCGGACGTTATGCCAATCGTATCAATCAGGGACAGTTCACCTTGGATGGTGTAGAATATCAGCTTCCCCGCAATAACTACGGTCATTGTTTGCACGGCGGACCGCAAGGATTCCAATACCGGGTGTTTGATGCAGAATTGTTGAATCCGCAGGAATTGCAGTTGACTTACCGTGCAGAAGACGGTGAAGAAGGTTTTCCGGGAAACATCACTTGTAAGGTAGTGATGAAACTGACGGACGATAATGCCATCGATATTCAATACGAAGCGGAAACAGACAAACCGACGATTGTAAATATGACCAACCACTCTTATTTTAACCTTGAAGGCGATGCAGGCAACAATTCCGGTCATCTGTTGATGGTGGATGCGGACTATTATACTCCGGTGGATAGTACTTTCATGACAACTGGCGAGATCGTTCCGGTAGAAGGAACTCCGATGGATTTCCGCACCCCGACTCCGGTAGGCGAACGTATCAACGACTATGATTTCGTACAGCTGAAAAATGGCAATGGCTACGACCACAACTGGGTATTGAACACAAAAGGCGACGTAACCCGTAAATGCGCTTCTTTGAAATCACCGAAGACTGGCATCGTACTCGACGTTTATACTAACGAACCGGGTATTCAGGTATATGCAGGTAATTTCCTCGATGGTTCACTGACAGGAAAGAAAGGCATTACTTACAACCAACGTGCTTCCGTATGTCTCGAAACACAGAAATATCCGGATACTCCGAACAAACCGGAATGGCCGTCGGCTGTACTTCGCCCGGGCGAAAAGTATACAAGCCAATGTATCTTCAAATTCTCTGTTGATAAATAATGGATTTATGAATGAGCTCCCTGCTTTCGGTTGCGAGAGTAGCGGAGCTTGATAAGTCTGTTATCAGACTGCTCTTGTCAGAAGGTGAAAATAGAAATAAATTATGAGATATTGGAAAACATGTTATATCACCTGTTTTATTTTTGTACTAATTCCACTTACATTGTATGGGCAGGAGGATATTGAACAGTTGCAGAAACTGGACAAGTTAATGTTTAGCGGAAGATATTTTGAATCAAAAGAATTGTATAAAAAAATATCAGAGACAACGACGATCCCTTCTGATTTAGAGTTATACTATAAATTTCGAATGGCGCAATTTTTAAACAAGACAGACAGTGTCGCCTACTATTTAGAGCAGTTTATACCTCACCATTATGAAACTTTTGGGGAGGAAACACTTGTTTTTTATTCTAATTTGTTTGATGCGTACATCGAACTAGGGGATACGGATAAGGCATTGGATACTTATCTGCAGATGAAACGAATTTGGAATGAAAGTTTTACAAAGACAACTACAGGCGGAAAAGAATATGAAGAATGGCGAACTGCTACAGAGAATTTCTTATCTTATGCTGAATATGCAGTGACCTTGCCTCCTATAAAAATGAAACGGAACGATACACTTTCTTTTGTTGACATAGAAGAAGGCGACAGACTTGTTTTTCAAGCAAAATATAATGGAATATTACAGCGCACTATCTTTGATACAGGGATAGGACCCTACTGTGTCCTAAGTAGAAAGTTGGCGGATGGGATGGGGGTTAGATATGACAGCATTGACGAGAATAAAGTAACGATCAATGAGGACTTGATTTCTGTCCGGAGTATCATTGATTCTATTGAAGTTGGAAATATAACTTTTTACAATATTCCAGCCTTCATTTACTTGGACACCGCGAGTGTTCCGTTTGTATCCGGTTCATCAATTAAGAGAAGAAAGAAGAGGAAGAAAGCGCAGACTGTTGTAGATTCGGTGCGTACATTGTTTACGGATTGTGTGTCTCTTGGACTGCCGGTAATGAAATTGATAGGGAAAATACAGACAGATTACGAACATAACAAAATGTGTTTCCCCGTCTCTGTGGCCAATGCTCACCTTCCTAAAGCCCCCAATATTTATGCATACAAATACGATTTGTATATGCGTATAAAACTCAATGGAGTTGCTTTTACAGCTAATCTGGATACGGGTTCTAATGAATATGTTACAGTTGATTCTGCATTTTATGAGAAACATCAGAAAGAACTGCCGATTGCTTCTACCTGTAAAAAGAATACATTCGGGGTAGTTATGCTGCATCAGGCCCGGGCGATCACATATAAAACTTTAAAAGATCCTGCAATAATATTTGATGATAAATTAATGCAGCCTCTTGGACCGGAAGCTGTAAAGACATATCCTCTTGGCCAAATCGTTCCCGGTATATTCTTTGATGGAGTTATAGGCAATGGCTTTTATCGGAGAATAGGAAAGAAAGTGCTGCTGGACCTTGATAATATGCGTCTTGAAGCAGTGCAATGAGAGTTGAAATAATCTAAATGAGAATAGAATAGACGAAATGAAAAAAAATAAAACTAAAGGACTTTTTGCATCGATAGTGCTTGGAGTGGCGGTTACAGCTTGTGCGCCTGCTTCTTCTAGTGGTACGGTGACAGTAGTGGACCGACCGGACATACAGTCCGTCAATACCAATTACATCGGGTATCGCGCTCCGCTTCGACCGTTGAATTTTATAAAGTTGCCGGTAGGCAGTATTCAGCCCGAAGGCTGGGTGAAGAAGTATCTCGAATTGCAGCGCGACGGTCTGACCGGACATTTGGGAGAGATCAGCGCTTGGCTGGAAAAGGATAATAATGCCTGGTTGACAACTGGTGGCGATCACGGTTGGGAGGAAGTTCCTTACTGGCTCAAAGGGTATGGCAATTTGGCATATATCCTGAATGACCCGAAGATGATTGAAGAAACCAAATATTGGATTGAAGGTGTATTTGCCAGTCGCCAGCCGGATGGCTATTTCGGTCCGGTCAATGAACGTAACGGCAAACGCGAACTTTGGGCACAGATGATTATGCTCTGGTGTCTGCAATCTTATTATGAGTATTCTCAAGATCAGCGTGTCATTGACCTGATGACGAATTACTTCAAGTGGCAGATGACTGTTCCCGACGACCAGCTTCTGGAAGATTACTGGGAGAACAGCCGTGGAGGTGATAACATCATCAGTATCTACTGGCTTTACAATCATACCGGGGATGCTTTCCTACTCGAATTAGCCGAGAAGATTCACCGTAACACAGCCGACTGGACGAAATCCACCTCCTTACCTAACTGGCACAATGTCAATATCGCCCAATGTTTCCGTGAACCGGCTACTTATTATATGCAGACGGGAGATTCAGCGATGCTGAAAGCCTCTTATAATGTCCATCATCTGATACGGCGTACTTTTGGTCAGGTTCCCGGTGGTATGTTCGGTGCGGACGAAAATGCCCGTCTGGGATATATTGATCCCCGTCAGGGAGTGGAAACCTGCGGACTGGTTGAACAAATGGCTTCTGATGAAATCATGCTTTGCATGACAGGAGATCCCATGTGGGCGGAACACTGTGAAGAAGTAGCGTTCAACTCTTATCCGGCTGCCGTGATGCCGGACTTCAAGGCATTGCGTTATATCACTTGTCCGAACCATGCCATCAGTGATTCGAAGAATCATCATCCGGGCATTGACAATCGTGGACCGTTCCTTTCGATGAATCCTTTCAGCAGTCGTTGCTGCCAACACAACCATGCACAAGGCTGGCCTTACTTCACCGAACATCTGGTATTGGCAACTCCCGACAACGGAGTGGCAACAGCTATTTATGCAGCTTGCAAAGCTACAGTGAAAGTGGGTGACGGCAAGGAAATCACTCTTCACGAAGAGACAAATTATCCTTTTGAAGAAGCTATTGCCTTTACTGTTTCTACCGGTGAAAAGGTCGCTTTTCCGTTCTATCTCCGTATTCCTTCATGGACTCAAAAGGCGGAAGTGCGGGTGAATGGCAAGAAAGTAAGTGCAGCTCCTGTAGCGGGAAAATATCTTTGCATCAATCGTGAGTGGGCGAATGGTGATCGTGTGGAATTGACTCTTCCGATGTCTTTGTCTATGCGTACCTGGCAGGTTAATAAAAACAGTGTAAGCGTAGATTACGGACCTTTGACTTTGTCTCTTAAGATTGCAGAGAAATATGTAGAGAAAGACAGTCGAGAAACAGCTATCGGTGATTCAAAATGGCAGAAAGGTGCTGATTCGAAGAAATGGCCTACTACTGAAATCTATCCGGATAGCCCCTGGAATTATTCATTGGTATTGGATAAGAAAGAACCTTTGAAGAATTTCAAGGTAATCCGTAAATCCTGGCCGGCTGACAACTATCCTTTCACAGCAACCAGTGTACCTTTAGAAGTAAAAGCTATCGGTCGTCCGGTACCTGAATGGAAGATAGACGAAACAGGACTGTGTGGCGTATTGCCGGAAGAAGATGCGGTGAAAGGTGATAAAGAAGAAATAACATTGATCCCCATGGGTGCGGCACGGTTGAGAATCTCTGCGTTCCCGAACACAAAAGAATAAATTAATAACTAGAAAACTTAGAATAAATGAAACGTATTGTTTTTTTAGATTACATCCGTGTGTTTGCATGCTTTCTCGTCATCCTTGTTCATGCCAGTGAAAACTTCTACTGTGCTCCCGGAGCCACTGATATGGCAGGTCCGCAGTCTTTTTTGGCAAATGAAGTAGACCGGTTATGGGTATCAGTGTACGACGGTTTTTCACGTATGGCAGTACCCCTGTTCATGATAGTCTCTGCCTTCCTGCTTGCACCGATGAAGGAAGAGCAGTCTATGTGGCAATTCTATCGCCAGCGCTGTCTTCGCATCCTTCCACCGTTTTTCATATTCATGATACTGTACAGCACTCTACCTATGTTGTGGGGACAGATAGACGGAGAAACATCTATGAAGGACTTGTCGCGGATATTCCTGAATTTCCCGACGCTAGCCGGACACTTGTGGTTTATGTATCCTCTGATAAGTCTTTATTTGTTTATCCCAATTATATCCCCATGGTTGAGAAAAGCCACGGCTAAAGAAGAGCGTTTCTTTATAGGGCTGTTCGTGTTGTCAACCTGTATGCCTTATCTCAATCGTTGGTGCGGTGAAGTGTGGGGACAATGTTTCTGGAATGAATACCACATGTTGTGGTACTTCTCCGGTTATCTGGGCTATCTTGTTCTGGCGCATTACATTCGTGTACACCTTACGTGGAACCGTTCCAAACGTTTCACTATAGGAACTATTTTAATGGTGATCGGTGCTGTATGGACTATTTATTCATTCTATGTGCAGGCTATACCCGGCGAACTCCATTCCACACCTGTAATAGAAATAGGATGGGCTTTCTGTACGATTAACTGTGTGCTTCTCACAACGGGTACATTCCTTATGTTTACATGTATCAAACGTCCGCAAGCTCCCAAGTTGGTGACAGAAACATCGAAACTTAGCTATGGTATGTATCTTATGCACATATTCTGGCTCGGACTGTGGGTGACTGTGTTCAAAGATACATTGGCGCTTCCCACTGTTGCCGCTATACCATGTATCGCAGTGGTTACGTTTATCTGTTGTTTTGTAACAACTAAGATCATTTCGTTTATACCGGGCAGTAAATGGATAGTAGGATAAATATCCGGAAACAATAAGATTTTGAATAGATAATCAAGTTTTTCCTGATTTTCTATTCAAAATCTTATTGTTTATAGCTTATTTCCCTCTTAATATCCTCTTTCTCTTTTCACCTCTTTCACCCCTTTGTAAACAGTTCTTTCCCAGCTTCTTACGGGTGAACCCTCCCTCTGTTTGGAGCTTTATGCCGCTTTCATCGGTTTCACCAAATATATATTCCCATATTTGGTATGTTTACGGGTGACCCCTGCCGCAAGCAAAACTTGCGCGAACGTAGCCGGATTACTTCCACGCATGGCAGCGGGGTTATACATCTTCAGTCTCCTGAATATGTCCGAAGCTGAGAGCCGTTCGCTTCCCTCTTCGTCGTTTTCAGCTATCCGGAAGCAGGCATGAAAGACTTCCTCTGCCGGACACGGATGATAAAAAGCAGCATTGTGGCGTTGCAGTTCCCGTTCCTCTTCTTTTGTGAACCAATAGCGGATGCCGGAGAGCAGTTCAGCTTTCAGTTGGGCATAGATCTGATCGTGCATGATACCTTCGCAGTCGATCAGATGTTCTGCTTCAATGCAGATGAATCGCCGGCTACCGGTGGGATCGGTGAGCAAGTCAAAACGGTTGCTTGTACCGATGAAAGAAGCGATGCGCGGCAAGTTGCGGAAATTCTTTTGATAAGCTTTGCAGATATTCAGGTTTGCCATTTGCATCAGATTCTTCAATAATGGCATTTGCTGCGTTCCGTATTTGTCAAATTCATCCATGTTCAGGAGTCCCATTTCGGCAAGTAACCTTTCCGGTTTTCCTTGTGCAGACAGTTTCAGGTTGTCCATGTAATAACGTGACAGTGCCGGCGGCATCAGTGCCTTGCAAAATGTGGATTTTTGTCGTCCCTGCTCGCTGCTGACAAGTATGGGGGCTACGCTGTTGGCATGTATTCCCGTCATGCCTAACCATTGGGCGGTGAGTCCCAGCATCCAGGTATGGAAGCTTTTTATCCAGAGCTGATTGTCAGAGACACGCTGCGCCAAAGCTTCCAGTCTGTCTGTCCCATCCCAGCCGGGCAGTTCTTCCATGTAAAGCCGGAAAGGATGGTATTCAGGAATACAAGTGGAATAAATGTAACGGCTCAAGTCTTTATCCCAGCAGGATATGCCCTGGTCGTGTGCTTCCATGCAGAAAGTGTTCAGTTCCCGCTTACTTACAGGTTCGAAAGGAACGGCACGTTTGTTGGCAGGACGATATTCCGTTTCTTCCGTCAATAGGTTGTAACGAAAATCATACTGTTTTTGCAGGAATGTACGTACCTCTTGGGTTAATCGGACCGGTTGTTTTCGTTCTGTCTCTTTCTTTTTTCCAGTAGGCGGTGCAGTGTCCGGCAGGGGAGCAGTATATATATCTTCATGACCTTCTGATTCTGGCGTTTTCAGTTGCTCTTCCTCGGTTTTCTCTGCTGCATCTTCTTTGTTCTTCTTCATTTGGAACAATTTTAGTTCCTTCAATACCTGTCTCCATATCAATGTTATTGCATTCATTATTTTTTCTGTTTTAAAGTGATTAAAATCGGTTTATTGTTCAGCGCTGATACTGCGAATGTACTATAGGATGAGGTCGGTTTGCAAGTATTTCTCCGGAAAAAATATTAATTTCTACGTATCTGAAGAAGTCGGCTTCTTATCATCCTTTTCTCTATTTTTTATCGTATCTTTGACGAAGAGTTATTGATGATTCACTTTCGTGGTCCAATCAAATGACAAGAGTGATCTAATTGGATAACGACTGTGATTTGAATGAACTACGATAGTGGTTTAATAATAAACTTAAAGTTTTTACATGAAATATATTCACTATCAAAACGTTAACTACTAATGGCTATACTTTACGATTGGTATGAGAATCCCGGTGAGTCCGATGATTCGGAAGAGAAAGGTTTGCATCCCCGCATTTTTTTGAATGGTAAGGTGGGAACGGATAAACTGTGCCGGATGATTCACGGACGCAGTTCGCTTTCCGTAGGTGATGTAAAAAATGCGTTCGAGATGCTTGCCCAAATTTGTGGTGAAGAACTACGTGAAGGACGCGAGGTACATATCGAGGGGCTAGGCTATTTTGCCCCTATTTTGAGGAGCACGCAAAAGGTGACCCGCAGTACTAAAAACAAATGGTCGAAGATGGAACTGAAAACGATCGGTTTCCGTCCGGATGCTCGCCTGCGGGGTGAATTGGTAGGTGTCAAAGCCAGCCGGAGTAAGTATGCGCGCCATTCGGAGTCTTTGTCGGAGGTGGAGATAGATATGCGGCTGAAGGAATATTTCGCCGATCATGACGTAATGCTTCGTTATGATTTTCAGGAAGTATGCTGTATGACACGGACTACGGCGAATCGTCATCTCCGGCGATTGCTGGAAGAAGGTAAATTGCGAAATATCGGCAAACGTATGCAGCCGATTTATGTGGCTGCAGCGGGTTATTACGGGGTGTCTCGTGATGTGCTTCGGCGGTAAATGGAAACGATTTGAGTAAGCGTCGATTTGAAGTGTGTCGGTGAAAGCGTGATAGAATGGCTTTTGCATGGTCGCTTTCACCCGCTTTCCTGCTCTGGACAGAGGTTTCGGGAAGAAAGTGGAAGCGGTGAAGGCTGTAATCATTTCGTATGATAATATAGGGCTTTTTTGTTTTTCGGTAAAAATATAGAGGTCGATTAATGATGTAAAGATACTTTTTTCTTATATTTGTGATTCAAGAGCACAAGATAAAGAGAATGATGAAACAGTCTATTTATTCTTTTAAACAATTACTGTCGGGAGGCTTGCTTTGTTGCGCGATTCTGTTGGCTGCTTATATATTTCAGGCATTTTTCCCTGAAATGTATGTTGATGCGTTTTCATCTTCCATACATCTTTCAATGTGGCTGACACTCTTTGTGGGAGCATTATTGTGGACATTCCGTGAGAGGGAGGCACATGGTATACCTTCCGAAATAACGGACTGGCAGTGTATCGCTGCTTTTCTTTTAATTACAGCAGATCAGATATATGTCGTTATGCCAAAAGAAATACATCAGGAGGTGGCACCGGCATTGTCTACCTATACAATTCCTACTTTAGTGGTTGTTGGCATATTGATAGCCGGTATAATTAAGTATTCGATTTCGTTATATCAAAAATTGCAGAATGAACGGCAACAATCTATTATTCAATCTCAAAAGTTACAGCAATTGCTAGCTTCTCCTTTATCTACCCAAAGAGGTATTTCTTTAGTTCGTAAATTGATAGAGAATAAATCTATTGCTCAATTGTCTGCCCAAGACTATCTATCATTGGTAGAAGGGTGTAGAACGATAGATCCTGACTTTTTTTGTTGGTTGAAGTCGCAAAACTTTCAGCTTCCTCCACGAGATATTGTGTTATGCGTATTGATCCGAATGTATAAAACAAAAGAAGAGATTTTGTCAGTTCTATGTGTAAGCGACGGATCTTATCGTACTATGCGATCACGTGCCCGGAAACGTTTAGGGATTGTAGATAAAGAATTGGAGGCTTTTTTACTGGAGATTAATTAACTCTTCTCTTATCTTTATGTGTCTAATATTTCTATTAGTTTGACGAAAGACTTAATTGCTGCAAGCATTCCTGACATCGCTGCACAATAAAACCATACTCGTTTATTAGAATATGCTTTTTCTGGCATACATTTGATTGCGCCTATTGTTAGTATGATCCATGAAAGAAAATCGAAGAAATGGATGAGAAACAGTTGAAGAATAGAATTGATGTTATCTATAAAAAGATCTAGATAACACATGGTAATGCAGACAGCGCATGTACTGCAATAAAGTATAATATAGCGAATCATTGTTATTGATTATTTATACAATTCTCATAATCTTTATTTGCTATTCTTATATTTGCTTTATATACTGCTGTTTCTTTCAAGTAACATGGTGAGAGAGGACCCATGCCCTTACAGTTTGTAGCTATGGCATTATCATACTCCGTTTCAGCTTGTTCGTATGCTGCTTGTCTCAATTCTTCACATTTACTGTTTCCATTTCCTTCTTTGCGTGTTTTTAATATCTTTCTTTTTGCTAGCCCACGACTTTTGGCATATTGCCTGAATAATAACAACCGTTCCTCTTCACTCAATCTTAAGAATACCGTACGTTCAAGCAAGCCTTTTTTAGCTTCATCCATTTGTCGGAGTTCTTCTTCCAGATTCGCTTTTTTGATGAAATCTTCCATATACTCATCATCATTCAGACTTTCCATGAGTTTGTCATATTCTTCATTATTTAGTTTGGATGTATAAGCACTAAACTTGTCCGCTAATTGTTCGCTACATCTTTCAAATTCATAAAACTCGTCTGAATTGGCAACGGAATCTATCAATACATTTCCTGTATTCCAAGTTTGAGAGACCAAGCTGCGTGTTTTGGCAATTGAGTTTACTTCTGTTGCTGTCTCATTTGTATAGTTGTATTCATCGGTGCTACAACTATAAATAAGGAATGTGGTCAATAATATTCCAAACAGTGTAATTATGTATATACTACTCTGTTTTTTGTTCTTGCTTTTCATGTCTTGTTTATAATTTAAATTAGGAAAAACAAAGAAAGGGATTTTACAGCAATTAGATGGAATGTTTTGTTCAAAAAATGAAATAATTTGTTCAAATAGCTGTTTGATGACTATAATAACTCATATATTAATGTTACAATTTAGATATAAAATGACTTTTTTAGGGCTCTATATGCCCGATAAATGCCTATATGACAGGGATAGGAGTGTAACGCTCTCTTGAATGGCATTTGTTATGCTCGTATCTTTGTGTAAAAATAATATTATGAAAGCAATGACAAAGCTGATTCCTATTATTTGCCTTTTTGTTATTATAGGCGGTTCTCTTTTATATTCTTGTTCACAAGAGAAGAAAAAGGAGACTGCTATTGTACTTCCGTTGGAGGCAGCTTTGTCACAGGCTGGAGAAAATCGTGTTGAACTTGAGAAGGTTTTACATCGTTATCAATCCAATCCATCGGATAGCTTGAAATATAGGGCAGCTTGTTTTCTGATAGAGAATATGCCATCTTATACCTATTATAAAGGTAAGCTGCTGGAACAATACCTCACTTTCTTTACTCTCTTGCAAGAAGCGCGGAGTAAAAAGGTATATCCACAAGCAATGGTGGATTCTATCAGAAGGATGTATGGACCGTTTTCTTTAGATTCTTTGCAGTATTGCAAAGACGTTTTGACAGTCGATTCTGCTTATTTATGTAGTAACATCGACTGGGCATTTAAAGTTTGGCAGGATCAGCCTTGGGGGAAGAATGTCTTTTTTGCCGATTTTTGCGAGTATATTCTTCCTTATCGTATTGGTGATGAAATATTAAGCTATTGGCGTGAGGATATTTATCGAAAGTATAATCCTTTGCTTGATTCGCTGCGTGCTTCCACAGTTCTTGATATAGAAGATCCGCTTGTTGCCGCCCGTTGTTTGTGCGATTCTCTTCGTAAACGTAGCCGCTTCTTTACAACTACGGTTCCGCAAGGACTTCCTCATGTAGGGCCGGAGATTGCTCAAAGCGTTTCGGGCAGTTGTCGTGAACTTTCCGATTATGTCGTTTATGTTTGTCGTGCGTTGGGAATTCCTTGTGCCATAGATTTTATGCCTCTTCATGGAGGTGGAAATGATGGGCATCAGTGGGTGTCGTTCACAGATAAATATGGTACGCTTTATTTTCAGGAGTATCCGGATAAGATAAAAGAAGTCCGTAAGGATAAGATGTGTGGAGCTTCGAAAATAAAGGTTTATCGGAATACGTTCAGTCTTAATCGTATTATGCAGGCAGAAATGCAACGCTTGGATACGACTGTTGTACCTTTCTTCCGAGATCCGCACATCGTTGACGTAACAGCCGATTACGCAAAGACATACAAAAAGAAACTGGAGATTCCTGCATCTATGCTTTATTCGGGAAAGCCCCGTTCGCGTATCGCTTATCTTTGTGGCAGTAGCCGCATGGATTGGGAGCCTGTGGCATGGGCGGAATTTGATGGTAAACATCTTGCTTTCAGCGATGTCCAGATAGAACCCGTCATGCGGATAGCAACTTATGAACGGGGAAGGCTTCGTTTTTGGACTGATCCTTTTGAAATGACTGTTTCCGGTGAATTTCATGTTTTTACTCCGTCAGATAGTGTTCAGGATGTAACGCTGTTTGCTAAATATCCTTTGTGGCAAGATGAGAAGTATCAGAAACGTATGATAGGAGGTGTTTTTGAAGGAAGTAATGATCCGGATTTTCGTCAGAAAGAGGTGCTTTTCCTGATAGAAAAGCAACCCGAACGGTTGCGGACGATGGCGTATTCCCGTTCTTTGACGCCTTTTCGGTATGTCCGCTATATAGGACCGGAAAAGGGACATTGCAATGTGGCGGAAATAGAGTTTTATGAAGCAGGTGGACTGTTGCCATTAAGCGGTAGAGTTATAGGCACTCCCGGTTGCTATCAACAGGATGGTTCGCACGAATATACAAATGCATTTGACGGTAATACAGAAACGTCTTTTGATTACACGGAACCCTATGGCGGCTGGACAGGGTTAGACCTAGGCACGTCGAAGGTGATAGATAAGATAATTTATACGCCTGCCAACCGGGATAATTATGTTCGGTCGTTGGATGACTATGAGTTGTCATATTGTACAAAGAGAGGGTGGAGGACCTTAGGACAGCAAACGGCGATGTTGGATTCGTTGGTTTACAGGGGTGTTCCTAAAGGGGCGTTGCTGTTGTTGCAGAATCATACACGAGGGAAGCAGGAACGGATTTTGGTGTATGAGGAGGGAAAGCAGGTGTGGAAGTAGTAAGTTGCTTTACATATTTGTTAATTTTAAAAGTACATTGTTATGAAAAAAGTATTGTTAGTTTTAGGTTTTATTTCTTTTATCCTTGTTGGATGTAGTTATGAAGTTGATAGTTTAGAGACTTCGGATTCTGTGAATTCAAATATCATCGGAGAGTATATAGATGTTTCTCCTGATTTAATAGATTTCAGTAATGTACAGAGGTGTAAGGCTGAAATAAATCATTATATGAAAGCTTTTGCAAGATACCATGCTTATGTGGATTCTGATGGAGACAAATTAATATATAAAGGACCAAATTCTACTGATTTGAATATTTCACAGCGATTGTTTACTCATCTAGAACAGGGCTTAAGGCAAACAAATGATGATATTGCGAAAGGAGTTATTTGTTTGATTAAAGAAAACGGACAATATAAATTGGTATCTCCAAAATCGTTAGGTAAGAGAAAGAAAATATCTCGTGTGATGTTGAAAACACGTGGGGTAGAAGCTGATGGAACACCTTTTAAGCCTGGAGATTTAAGTGGTTCGGAGGAGGAAATCGGAGAATCTGTTGTAAATGGATTGAAACAGTTCTTTACCAATGTTAATAGTGAAGAAAGTTATTATGGCTATATAGGAGATTACGTGGATCTAACATCGCGTGATTGGTCGCAAGATGGTTCAATGATTGATGGCTATTTTAGATTTAATGAACAGCCCTGTTATTATTCAGTAGTAAATTTGAATGCTGGAATGAATGATAATATAGGGTATAATGAATTATGTACATCTGAAATTGTCGAAGATAATATAAATAACGTATATCAGATTAAAGCTATAGCTTGTTATCAACAGACTTCTGCTATTGTGATTACAGTTTATGATTATGATACTTTTCAGGCAATGAGGAAGTATTTAGGTTGCTAATTTATTGTTACTAAAATGAAACAAAAGATTTGTTTATTCCTCTTGGGAGTCATATTGTTTGTTTGTCAGACAAAAGCATCTACAATAAACGATGTGTCTGCTATAGAGACAGAAATGATTAACTTTTTCCGTTCTACATTGCAACGTAACTACGGCAGTTCTGACGGAAAAGCAGTAAAGTTGATGATGGATGCTCTTCTGCATTATAAATTTCATTATATTATTGATGTGGATAAAGAGGCTTTGAAAGCTATTAATGACAAACTTTATCCGGATATGTTTGGTAGCTATTTTGTAGAGACTAAAGAGCATCCGATTGATTCACTTCATACGAATTGGAAACGGTACGATCCTTATCATATTATTTGTGGCTATGAATTCAAGAAACAAGTGAATGGAGAAACTTATTATCAGAAGGAACTGTCACAGGCTACATCTCCTTTATTTAAGGAAATATGCAATGCGTATGAAGCAACCGGCAGTTTACCTTTTACTGTCGTTTTGGGAAAGTTCCGAGCCAACAACCATCAATGTTTGGATGCTTTTGAAACGGATAGGGATGTTCAGATGCTTTTCACTTTTTTCTTTTGGCGTTATTTATGTTATTGCGTGAATATTGATTTTATGACAGGGAAGGATAAAACGGAATTGTATATAGATATGAGAAGATAAGAAGCATAAATTTAATTTCATCAATAGACGGTGATAAATCATTTTTTATAATATGAACAGACAGAAGATTTATTTGGCATTAGTCTTGGCATTAATATTCATGTCAAGTTGTGGCTCTTCTGCTAAGTTAGCAAAGAATCATGATGAAATGAAGAGTGATCCAAGAATATGGGATTATCTTAACGTCAGTGATAGAGAACGTACATTGGTTGATTCTATTGTAGCATTGGATGAATATGCTGTATTTCTTGATTCATACAAAAAGTATCGGACAAAGAAAAATGCTATGCGTGAGGGCGAAGATGTGGAACAAACGAAAGAGTTTGCGGAATATGTGGCAGCGTGTTCTAAAATATTCAGGATTATTGATAAGTTGAAATTAAGTAAAGATGCGTCTATCGCTGTGTTTGAGAATCTATATAGAGTTGCTAATAATAAATTGAATTGAATCACTATGGCATCTGTATAAGAGTAGATAGAACAAGTGAGACAATAAAGAATATGATTCAGGAAGATAAAACGTCAACTAAAAAGATGTTGTCGACTAAGAATAACATTTATATAGGACTATGTATCTTATATATATTGTTATCAATGATAAACAGGAAATATCCGATAGGAGATGTAACGCTGCATATCGTTTATCTTTCAACTTGGTTTTTTCTTTTATTATGGGAAATTGTAGATGTACTTATAAATAAAAAGAAAGATTTTGGGTGCATAATTATAATTTCGATGGTGCTGGTTACGTCCATTGCAAATATGTTGAGGTAGATAGAAACAAGATGATAAAAGATATAAATTTAATATATGCGAAAATGAAATATACACGGACATTATTAATTATTGTATTTGCTTCTGTTGTCCAGCTATTTTACGGGCAAGAAAGATACACAATCAGCGGTGAGTTTCCAGATCGTTCTTTGGATGGTGAGTATGTGTTTCTATATGAACATTCGGCTCTTGTTGAAGAACCTGAACGTATGAAGCAAGCATTCAAAGATACCATATTGGTAGTTGGTAATACATTCCATTACGAAGGAACGCTCAACCGGAAACCTTTTTTGGTTTCTCTCTCTTGCAGTAAAGGTAGACAGTTTCGTTATAATACCTCTTTCGTTATAGAACCGGGGGATATTCAACTTCGCATTGTTGATTGGGGAAGTGAGGGGAATGTTTCCGGTGCTCCTATTAATAATGATTATAATGCGTACATTATCGAATGTAAAAAGCAAGTAGACAAGATGCTCTATTTGATGAGAACCAAGCGGGAAGAGGAAGTGATGAAAAGTGATGCACGTCTAAATGCGTCGTTTCGAGATGCGTATATACGTTCCACAGAAGGTTGTTTGCTTTTTGGAGAAAAATATACCCAATATCCCGATGTTATCCGATCTTGGTTGGCTATGTATATAGACCCTATTAATCAAACTGCGGGAGATGAGGCTATTTTATCGCGATTCTTGCATGTTGTCGATTTAATGCCTGAGGCAGAACGCGATATTCTTTTAGCTTGGCGGGAGTATAGAACCGAGTTGCAAGAACATATGGCAAAGGCTAGGGCCTTGAAAGACAGTCTGGATGCTAAAAGGCCTCGCTTTATTGAGGTTGTTCCTAATCATTCATCATCAACAACGGAAAATGAATAGAACTAATATACATTTGAATATGAGAAAAAAACTTAGAAAATCATTTTTCTGTTTGTTGTCTACTATAATTATTTGTTTATGGTTGTTTAGTTGTGACGAGCATATATGTAAAATATACAGTAATCGATCATTTGAAGATATTCGCTCAATTGCATATAACACTAAAGAAGCTTTTTGTATAGTCTTGGTAGATTCCACTCAGGAGTTGTCTCGAGAGTATTGTTTGAAGAATAAAAAAAATATAGATGTCAATAAAACTATTTATAATATTGTAGATATTAATATCTCTTCAAATGAATGGTATATGAAGTGGCTTTGTCCTTTGTCGTTACCTTTGACCTGCGTGTTTTCAGAAGAAGGCACACTCATTGATTTGATTCCAGGTGCAACAAAAGAGACTTTTTTATATACAGCCAAAGCTATTTCTGATAAAAAAATAACTAATTATCATTATCCTAACCGCTTTAAACTTTCTAAATGTACCGCCATCTCTTTATTAAACCAAGTCTTGGAATGTAAGATGGATTTAGATCAGGGAATATATGTTCCAACGGTTCTAAGTAATCCAATTGATTCATTAAAGTATCCATACTCCTTTTATTGGGGAATTGTAGGAGAACTAATGGAAAATGATACTGTTGAATCCAAAATATTGGCAAGGTCAATGCTGGAATTGGAAACCCCTTATTATTTGCAATTGTTTAAAAATGAATTTATTACAGCGAAAAAGGTCCTGAATCCGGATTTTGAAATAAATGATGAACCTAGCATTAGAATAGACAATGATATAGTATCTCTTTCTGATTGTAAAGTTGGTGAGAATGTATCTTTTGTGATTCCCATTTATAATGACGGAAAATATCCTTTAAAGATCTCGAAGATTTTTACAAGTTGTTCTTGTTTGAGTCTAATAGACCATACGAAGGAGTTTGTTGTTTCTCCGAAGGATTCTGTAATGGTTAGATTTAACTTTAGATCAGAAGAATCAGGAGAAGTCACTAGGGACGTTTTTATAACTTCCAATTCGATAAATAGACCTATTCTATATGTGAAAATATTGGCTGATATATATTGATTATTAATTTAAAAACAAAAATGATGAGAAAATTATTATTTGTCGTAATTGGTGTTACTTTTCTTGTACAAGGTTGTTCGCTGAATGATGGTTTTATAGACGAACAAATAGCTTCTGAAAAAGAGATTGTGAGAGAAGATATTGATTTTCCAAAACAGGTTGAGGCTTTCGGGAAAGGAGTGGCCAAAGAAATTGAAGTTACAGTAGGAAAATTGAATGATCTGAATGTGGACTATTCGGAAATTGCAGGCTCTAAGAATTTTCGTGAGAAGTTTTATGATGATTGGTATAATGCGAACCCTACAATAGCCAAAAGCCGTACTGTAGGAACAACTCACCCGCTTGATATGATGAGTGCAATTGAACTAATAGAAAGATACAATTCTTTGACAAATAAGCAGTTGGATTTTATTCGAGAAATCATTAGTGAATGCAAAAAAAGTAAATCCGATCAAGATTTATTGGATAGGTTGATAGACTTGAATGAAGAAATTCATTCGCAAGTTCCGGAAATAGAACAAGAAAGATTGTTGAATATTATTGCAGTTCTATATTATGGACTACAAAAAGTGTCTTATCTTGAAAACCAAGGTCTGATGTTGAAGACTCCATATAATAGTATTAAAATTACAAAGGTTAAAACGAGATCGGGCGATGTGAATGTAGGAAGTATATTGGGATATTGTCGCGATTTGACTGGAACAGTTTGGGGAATTGCTCTTGCTGAACCGACGCCATACGGTGAAGTTGGAGCTACTATTGGAACCGCTTTAATTTATATTGGAGCCGCTGCTACAATAATATATGAAGTAGTTTCATGTGATGAATATGAAGAGGGAGGGACCATAACGGGTACTAACACTCAGTATAATATAGGTGAATGTATAGAATTTTATGATCAATGTCAACGAATGGGTGGGTGGCAGTCGACTATATGGAATGGTTCTTCAGAATGCAAACATTGCTTAGACGATTGTAGGTCAAATGGAACATGGAATTGTCAAGGAAATTAACTAATGTTGTATATGAAAGGCTTTAAAATTATTATTAATGAAGCAGAAGTTGTACTTGCTGCAATTCCTGACGGAATTCTCAATTTCATTCTTGCATTAGATAATTCTGGTGTGCTATTGTTTGTAGGCGGAATCGATCCTGCGACAGAATCGCATGTCTATTGGTATTATGACCGTTGTCTCAACGTCAATGATAACCTGACTCTACAAATAGAGGATTTTGATCAGTGTTCTCCTATTGTACATATCAAACCAAGAAGTAAAGCTTCGCTTATGGCAGAATACAATACACTTAAAGAACAACTTAGTAAACAAGGATTAATATGAAAGGGATACTATTAAAATATAATGATTACACCTATAAAATAAGTGTTGCTTCTGCTGCCTCCATTGTGGTTGGCCTAAATGGAATAAGAAACTTTGAATGTCATTTACAAGCAGGTGCTTTCGACCCGCAAAGAAACAGCTTCATTCAGTGGGTAGGAGAATTTGTACCATTGGATGTTAAATTGTCCATAACGGTTGGTAATATAGATGCCGTTTCGGAACCTATTAGAGTGGATGAACGCACGGAAGATCGTTGCTGTGTCGCTGATGATAAGATTAATGATTCCGAGGACTGGGAAAATAAGTTACGCCGTTTCAGACATCTTGAAGCCATTTTAAAAGAGAAATAGATTATGATAGGATTTAAAATATATATTAATGATGAGAAACCTATAATAATGGCTTCAGATAGCATTATATCTGTGATACTTAGGTATGGTTATCCTTCGGAGGCCATTATTAGTTTGATTGGGAGGGATTGTTCTAACGATCTTACTTGGCTTAAAGGTAAGCCGGAGATTGGTGATAAGATAATAATAAAAGTCGTTGAGACAGATGAGGTATCGCCATGTAAAAAAACGAAAAGTGACAGGGAACGGATGATACGACAGTATGAACGACTCAAAGTTAAACTTCAAGAGAAAGGACTTATATAGGATGAAGGGGCTTATTGTAAAATACAAAGATAAGGTATGTAAGGCTAGTGTTCCTCTCGGTGGAGCACTTCTTACTGCTGATGTTACTTGGCATAGTGGTGCATATTGGAGCGTTGGAGGTTTGAAAATGCCTGAAGAGGTACACTTTATATGGAATAGTGGTATGTTAGAGGTAGGAGATGTAATAGAAGTGGAAGTTGCAGAATTTGATGAAGCCTCAATGCCTGTTGCAGATGAAAAGCACAGTTCTTTGATGAAAAAGATGTCGGAGAGGGTAGAGGATTATTCAAAAGATTTGGAATTTTACTACCGGTTGAAAAAGGTATTGGAGGATGAGAACTTGATTTAATACTAAGATAAAAATGATAAGACTCTTTCATATTTTGTTTGCCGCAGCATGTATAGGCAGTATGTTTGTATATTCCCACCAATTTACAGACGCATATATTGTGCCTAAATGGTGCTGCGTTTTGTTTGTGCTGTTATGGATGCTGGTGTATGCTGCATTTCTGGCATTGCAGCGTAAATCCATAGTGGCGGATATGGCGATATGGGGGAGTATTATAGTTTTCAGTTGTTGGTTGCAGGCTGTTTATGGAATATTGCAATACGTAGGTTTATTTTCTTCTCATGTAACTTTTCGTGTGACCGGTAGTTTTGATAATCCGGCAGGATTTGCAGCTTGCCTTTGTGCCGGATTGCCTTTTGTCGTTTTTTTGATCATACATAGAAATAAGTACATTCGATATGCCGGATGGATTGCAGGGGGAGTGATGGTGTTGGCGATATTTTTATCTCATTCGCGATCCGGTATGGTAAGTGTCATTGCGGTATGTGTCATGTATTTGTGTGGAAGATTCGTTCATGGGAGATTGTGGAGATATTTATTATCGGTATCTATGATAGGATTGTTAATAATCGGCTCCTATTGGTTGAAAAAAGATTCGGCAGATGGTCGGTTGTTGATTTGGCGGTGTGGCTTGGAAATGGTGAAAGATGCTCCTTGGACGGGGCATGGCATCGGAAGTTTCGAGGCTAAATATATGGACTATCAGGCGGACTACTTCAAAGAATATGGTTCGCAAAATCGCTATGCAATGTTAGCGGATAATGTAAAGCAGCCTTTTAATGAATATTTGGGAGTTCTGATTAATTTCGGTATTGTCGGATTGGCTTTGCTTTTGGGTATTGTGGGGGCGCTTGTGTATTGTTATAGGCAAAATCCTACACAGGAAAAGAAAATAGCTCTTTATGCTTTGCTATCAATAGGCGTATTCTCTTTCTTTTCCTATCCGTTTACGTATCCTTTCACGTGGATGGTGACATCTCTTGCCGTTCTCATGTTGACTGCTGATTATTTGAAGCGGATAAAGATAGGTACATGGGGCAGGAATATAATGTATTCCGCAGTGTTGATGGGCTTCTTTTTGGGACAGGTTAGGCTGGGCGCACGTACACAGTCGGAACGCAGTTGGCAGGAGGCTTCAGTGTTAGCTCTTTGTCATTCGTATGATGAGGCTCTTCCGTACTATGTAAGTCTGAAACACCGATTCGAAGATAATCCTTATTTCTTGTATAATTATGCTGCTGTTTTCACGGAAGCCAAAGAATACGAGAAGGCTTTGAAGGTAGCATTGGAGTGTCGCAAGTATTGGGCAGATTATGATCTTGAATTATTATTGGGTGATATCTATAGAGAAAAAAAGGATTATAAACAGGCTGAAGAATACTATATGAGTGCTTCGTATATGTGCCCTAGTCGTTTTTTGCCTCTTTATCAATTGTATGAACTGTATAAATGCATAGGTAACACAGAGAAGGCTTCGGAATTGGCAAAGATACTTTTGGAAAAGCCTGCAAAAGTAAATTCGGCGTTGATAAAGAGAATACGATATATGGTGAAAAAAGATGGTTTAATTAATAGTGTACGAAGATGAAAAAGAATTATAAGATCATACTTCTTTTCTGCTTATTGCTAGGCGGAATGCTCTCTGATGCTTCTGCAAAGAGAAAAAACTCCTTCGTAAGAAAGGATGAAATATTTTCTTATTATTCGAAGTTTGTTTCCGAGGTTTGGGACATCTCGTGGAAGAAACCGAAAGGCTTTACGGATTTGATGAAGAGCGAGACGTGGGCGTTCGGCAAGAAAGACCCTTATTCTTTATTTTATCGGCTGACCGTTGAGTCAGTCGATAAGGATTGTCTCATCATGTATCCCGAACTGAAGATGGTGACGCCTTTCCCTGATATTGCATGGACGGAAAAATGTGGAAAACCGGAATTTCTGAGAAATTATGTTATGATGGAGGTCGGTGATTCTTTGATTGAAGAACGACTGACGGTGTTTTCCGGAACTGAGGCTCCGATGAATGCAGATACGGTGTTCGTGTTCCGCACTGCATTGAAGAACGTTTATAAAGGATATTCATATTGTACAAGCATCTATGCCTACAAGGAAGGTCGACCGCCTATGATATTCCGTTGCTTCTTTACAGAAAAGGGAAAGGCAAAAGAAAAGCGATATCTTTCAAAGTTCTGCAAGTCGGTCAACTACGGAAACAACAAGGAATGGAAAATGGATGCTGATAAAATGCGTGAGGCTTCTTCCCGGATATTCTATTCGTTTACGAACGCAGAGCGGAAGGGGCTTTTTAGTGAGTATCAGGTGGAGTGTGAACGAGACTTTCATATAAAATTGAGTATGCCGGCAGGATTTGAGACTATTGATAAAATGGTCTCATTCAGAGTAAATGAAGGAAGAAACATTGGTGTATTTTATAGTTTGTTGTTGGAATCAAGAGATAAGGACTGCCTGATGCTATATCCGCTTTTTATTGAAAATCAATCTCATGGCATTGCTAAAAATATGACTTATGGTGAAGTAAAGGCTGCATTGAATTTAGCACCGGAAGAGAATGAATGTATGAGAATGAATTTGGTGAATGGCAAGTTTACGCTTGGTAAGAGTAAAGTACCCGACCGTTCAAAGGAAACGGTACAGTTCGACACTGCCCGCTATATGAGAGTGATCGCAGAGGAGAATATGGAGAATTATTGCAATGCCGATACGGTATATGTGTATGAAGTTCCGTTATTGAAACCTTATAAAGGAGTTTATACGAAGTGTATCGGGATAAATATGGTGAAAGAGGGGCATCCGTATGGAATGGCAAAAATCCTTCTGATGGAAGGAGACAATGCGAAAGATAAATACATGAAACAGTTTCTCGAAAGTATACGTTACAGTGATAGTATATTGGGAGAAAATAGTGAAAAAGCTTGCAAAGATAAATTCAATGTTAATCAAGCGGATAAAATATCAACTCAAAAAGGAGTGTGAACCTTTAATATTATGAATATAGTATGTAATTATGCGGCATTCATAATGTTTTTCCTTAATGTATACCTTTATATTTGGAATCCTTTGGGGAAACATTATGATTTAATTAAAATAGTGTTTGGTTGGGTAATTGCTTTGTTTGTATTTAATTATTTGTTTCGGCATAGCAAAATAGAAAGGATAGGATATGTTATATCTATAACGCTTCTTGCCTTAGCTTATTTTGTGATTCCAACATAGGCTCTGTTTGGTTATAATAGTTCTCCTTATGGTTCGTTTAAGGTGCTTTAGTTACTATATGTCGAGATATTTTCTATCAAGAATGAGAAGAATTGAGCAGATATGTATCTCTCTGTATCCATAGCAGTCGTTATTAACTGCAAAACTGTAAATTGAAAGTTAGTTAGGACTAAGTGCCTGACAATATATTATTTGTAATAAAAAACAATTATGAGAAAGTATATCCTTTATTTGTTAGCTATCCTGTTGGCAGCCTGTTCGAAAAGTGTTCCTTATTCTGACGAAACTATTAAAAACGACTTGCGTGTACCTGCTTATCCGCTACTGATGCTCCACCCACATCTGCGTTTATGGTCGACAACAGATCAGCTGACAGAGAAGAATATGATTTTTACTAATGGGAAAAATCTTCCTTTTGTCGGTTTCCTGCGGGTGGACGGAACGATGTATCGCTTTATGGGTAGACGTGAACTACCTATGCAAGCCATTGCAACAATGGCATACGATTATGAAAGCTGGGAAGGAAAGTACACCTCTCTTAGACCGGATGAAGGCTGGGAGCAACCGGATTTTAATGATCAATATTGGCAGGTAAATGAAGGTGCATTCGGTACACGCGACAGACGTGAAACGAGAACGCAGTGGCTTTCAACTGATATATGGGTGCGGAGGGAAATCGTGGATATTGATCCATATTTGCTTGAGAACAAGAAGATTTATTTGCGTTATTCGTATGATGACATAGTTCAATTATATATTAACGGAAAACTAGTCGTAAGTGCGGACCGCGCAGCGGCAAATTTAAAAGTCGAGTTGCCGGATTCTATCTTGAATACAATGAAGGAAGGGAAAGCCCTTATTGCAGCTCATTGTGAGAATAAAAAAGGTAGTGCATTGATTGATTTCGGCTTATTTGCAGAGGAGCCGGGAATATTGGTAGAAGGCATAGCTCCTGTTTCTAATGAGAAGGAATGGATTGGGAAATATACAACAGAACAACCGGAAGAGGGTTGGGAAATGGCTGCTTTCAATGATAGCGCATGGGCACAAGGAAGCGCTGCTTTTGGCACGGAAGGCGGACCGAGTGTTGGTACTCCCTGGAATACCAATAGGCTATGGATTAGAAGGGAAGTCTCATTCGATCCTTCCTTAGTGAAAAACAGACAACTTTTTGTGCGTTATTCGTATAATGACGGTATGCAACTGCTTATTAATGGAAAGGAGCTTGTTCGTACGGGAACGAAGGCACGCAACGATGTGAAAGTGCAGATCCCGGATTCTATCTTAGAAACAATGAAAGATGGAAAAGCCTTGTTTGCGGCCCGTTGTGTGAATTGGGGAGGTACTTCCTTTGCAGATTTCGGGTTGTATGGTGAGCTGAAAGAAGCCGGGCAAAAATCAGTGGATGTGCAGGCTACCCAAACACATTATATTTTTGATTGTGGAGATGTGGAATTGAAACTGACATTTACGGCTCCTTATTTATTGGATGATTTGGAACTGTTAAGTCGTCCGGTTAATTATATTTCTTATCAGGCTAAGGCTTTGGATGGTAAGGAGCATGATGTCGCTATTTATTTTGAAATGGATCCTCATAAAGCCTTTCGTGCCGGACAGTCTACGGAGATGTATGAAAAAGACGGTTGGGTGATGATGAAGACCGGTCGGGAGAATCAGAAGTTATGGGTGGATAAGCTGAAGGATGCTCCGGCCTGGGGATATTTCTATTTAGGAGCGAAAGAGAATGTTACTTGTGCACAAGGGGACGCGGCAGAGATGCGGGCGCATTTTATGAAAGAAGGTGATTTGAAAGAAATGCGTCGGTCGAATGAAAAACGTTATGCGGCGATAGCACAGAAGCTGGAAATGAATAGTGAGTTTCCTCAACATCTGATTGCGGCTTTCGATGGATTGTATACAATGGCTTATTTCGGTGAGGACCTACGACCTTATTGGAATAAGGACGGAGATAAAACGATAGAAGGGTTATATGAAGACGCGGAAAAAGTATATAAAGAAACAATGGCAAGGTGCTATGCTTTTGACAGGCAATTGATGGAAAATGCTTGCCGTGTCGGTGGTAAAGAGTACGCAGAACTGTGTGCTTCGGCATATCGTCAGGCCGTTTCGTCTTTCCAGATGTCTAAGAATTCGAGTGATGAGTTGCTCTATTTTACCACGTTGGTGGGTTCGCTGGATATTTATTATGCTGCTTCACCGCTATTTCTTTGTTACAATCCCAATCTGCTGAAAGCAATGTTGAATCCTTTCTTTTATTATAGTGAGAGTGGTAAATGGAATAAGCCTTTCCCGGCTCATGATTTGGGCGGTTATCCGTTTGTAAACGGACAAGCGAAAGGGGGAGATTTACCAGTTGAACATGCCGGAAATATGCTGATTATGGTGGCTGCTATGGCTAAAGCGGAAAAAGATGCATCTTACGCAAAGGCTCATTGGGAGACTCTCTCCAAATGGGCGGGTTATTTGATGGAGAACGGGGTTGATACCGATAAACAGATTGATACTGACAGCTTTGCTGGCCGCTACTCTCATAATGCTAATTTGTCTGCCAAAGGAATTTTAGGTATTGCATCGTATGCTCTTCTGGCAAAAATGCTAGGTAAACAGGAAGATGCTGAAAAATATTTGGCAGCAGCAAAAAGAATGGCCGAGGAATGGGAGAAGCAGGCTTCTGACGGGGACCATTATCGTTTGGCTTTTGACCAGCCGGATAGCTGGGGGCAAAAGTATAACTTGATTTGGGATAAACTCCTTGACCTTCATGTTTTTCCGGATAGAGTAGTAGAATTGGAAACTGCTTTTTATAGGACTAAATTGAATACTTACGGTTGTCCGTTGCATAGTAAAACTGATTATGCGAAAGCTGATTGGACTGTATGGACGGCTGCATTGCAAAATGACCGGCTTATGTTTCGTGAGTTTATTCTTCCGCTTTACAATTATATGAATGAAAACAAATGGCGTGTACCAATGGCGGACACTTATAATGTTGTGAATCAGAAAACAAGAGTTACATCATGGGGAAGACCGGTAACAGGGGCCTATTTCATAAAGTTATTAGAGTAAAATGTAGGTTGGCTCTATTGTAAGTATAGAGTATTGGATAATTGTTTGAGACATTTTTAATAACTAGTTATTAATTGGCACTTTTATTTTAACATCGAAATTGATAAAGGAAGGGGGTTGTTAGCAAAAATAAAAATGATATTTAAGATTATAGTGGTTCTGTTGCCGTCGAAGTGATAGATGCGACTAAAAGTAGTTTTAATAATTTAATACCTAATTGAATATGAATAGTACTATATTAAAGAACGGAGTAACAATATTTAATATATTTATGGCTTCCACTTTTATTTTCTGGACGATTGGATGTCAGTCTGATGATGAATTGGAATCTGTAAACAATAGTTCCGTGGTGGCATGCACTTCAGAACTAGAAGATTTTATTATTGCTGCAACTGATTTACAGCAATCATTAATAGTTTTTGAAAAAGAACTTATAAAAGTGAATTTTGCAGATCTTGAAACTGAGATCAATGCGGATGGAAATAAGGTTACACATTTACCGGCTATTATTCGTTCGCTTAATATTGAGCAAAAAATATTGTTAATGAATCAGAAAAAGGATGCATTACGCAATAAATACCCACAGTTTGCTTCCATGGATTTCAATGAGATTGCTAAGAATATTGATTATTGTATTGATAACTCAATGAGGATTAGTGAGTTTTTTGATGATAAAAATATCAATATCCATTTGCAAACTACTAGATCATTTTTTAATGAATCATATAACAATATGAATGAATTAGTAGGGCATTTGTATAATTGGGCACTTTCATCCGATTATGTAGAGGTTCATATTCTTACATTTAGTGATGGTACATATACAGTAGTTGAAACTAGTGGAAATACTGCAAATAGTGCTAGCTTATATGGGCTAATGCTTGATACTACCAATAAAAAGTATTATTATAATGGAAATCAAGTTGTAGCTATTGCTCATACGCATCGTAATAGTTCTAATCCAAGTCAAACTGACCTTGATAATAGACTTCCTTATTGTGAAAATGCAATATATTATAATGGATCTTTTAATTCTTTTTAAAAGATAGATTCCTATGAATAAAAGTTTCATTGTATTTGTGTTAATAATGTTTCTTAATGAGAATATATTTTCTCAAGAAGCAGAGCATATAAATGGTGGATCTTTCTCTAAAAAGATTGAATATAACATAATTGTTGCAGGGAATGATCATTGCTATAATCTTGAAGGTAAATCAATATTAGACAGAATATTCTTCGGAATAACTAATTCACCTGTTGAGTTTGTTATCAAAAGCTCTTTTGATGGGGCTTCTGCTTTTCGTATTGTAGATAATTCTTCCGATAGTTCATCTTTGATAGAAATAATGTATTTGCCCGATAGTGAGAAATTGTTTGAGATGGAGCGAATATTATCTGCGCAAGTCAATCGAATACTTATTCCGGGGGAGTTACTGAATTCAACTTCATTAACTATTAGTGACATGGAAAAAATCAAGAAACATAATGATGTAGCTGAACTTTCATTGTATCGTGATGATTTGTATAAACCTTATCGTCCGCAATCTATATCATTCAAGATAAGCACTGATTTATCCCAAAAACTATATAGTAAAATGGTGATGTTGATTAATAATTTTAGGGCCGAAGGTATCCCTCCAATAATTTCTGATGGGCATGCAGTTACATTTCGTTGTGTGGTTAAGGATGAATTATGGACACTGAATATTAGGATCCCTCAGAATAAGGCTCTGCTTTTGTCGGAAATATGCGAGCAAATATTGGTTGACGTAAAAGCAAATGAGTTTAATGAAAGTAAGTATTTTAAATCTCTTGATCAATTAGATTTTTGAATTAATTCCTAGAATGAATATCTCCTGCTTGAAAGAAATACTCAAGTAGGGGATATTCATTATAACTTAAATGAAATCATCAGTTACTATATCATCTATGTGGAGCATGCTACAAAAACATTCTGTTTTAATAATAATGTTAATTGTAATGTTTGGGACTACATTTTGCAATTTCAGTGAGTTTATTGATTATGAATTGAAATCCAAATGGTATTGTCTATATTTGATGATATCCATATTTATACCGTTGTTTTTATTGGCTAGCTATAAAAATAAGATGGCACAACAGATTTGTGTATCTAAATCTTTATTGACGCTATTACTTTTATATTTTTTTATAAGGATTGTTTTTGGACAACTTTCTCTATCAAATGTTGCATTCTGTTTATTATTCATTCTTTTATATTATTTACTTGCTAGTATACAGGTTGGTTGGTCGTTTGTTTACATATCAAGTTCAGTTATTGTAGTTTCTTTGTTTATGTCTTTGTATGGTATAGCTCAATATATCGGTTTGATATCTTCTAGACATCTCTTCATGGTAGTCGGAAGCTTCGATAATCCAGCTGGTTATGCATCTATGTTGTCTATGAGTATTCCATTTGTATGTTATTATATTTATTCTGATAAATGTAATAAAAAAACTCCCCTATGGTTTATTTATTTTGTGATTGTTTTAGCGATTACTTTGTCTGCCTCTAGAACTGGAATATTAATATCAATTATTATAAGTGTTACATATATTATCAAAAGATATAAAATAAATTTTTCTAATGTCACTTTGTGGCTTAAATTTATAATGATGTTGTTGGTAATTGCAATTATATTAGGGTTCTATATATTTAAGAAAGATTCCACAAAAGGCCGTGTAATTATATGGAGATGTACATGGGAAATGATAAAAGAAAAACCTTGGTTTGGGCATGGATATAAAAGTTTTGAAGCAAAATACATGTTATATCAGGCTGATTATTTTGAACAAAATAAAAAAAGCGACTATATCTTATTGTCTGACAATGTAAAACATCCATTTAATGAGTTTATCCTCTTAATTGTAGAGTTTGGTTTCTTTGCTTTTTTTCTGTTCTTGTTGTTTGTGATACAATTAATATTGTTGTACCGAAAAAGGCAAACAGACGAATCGTTTTCTTTGATGTTGTCATTATTGGCTATTGCTATTTTTTCCTTTTTCTCTTACCCTTTTCAGTATCCACATACATGGCTCATATTTTTTATGTGTGTACAATTAATATTATTTGATAATAGAGAAAAACAATGTAAGATATATTGGCCATCAAAATTTATAGTTGTGTTTTCATCTATTTTATTATTTAGTATAACTGTTAAAGAGATGTATTTTGAGAACAAATGGTATTTAATAGAGCATAAAAGAAAATTTGGAAATATTCAGGAAGTTATAGCTACATATGAAACTCTCTATCCTCATTTGAAAAAAAATGCTTATTTCTTATATAATTATGCTGCGAAGCTTAATTATTTCGATTATTATGAAAGAAGTTGTTTCTTAGTTGACAAATGTAGGAATTATTTTAATGATTATGATGTTCAAATGCTTATTGCTGATAATTTATTCCATTTGGAGGAATGGAATAAAGCTAAGAATCATTATAGTAAGGCTTTTTATATGTGTCCCAATCGATTTGTCCCTTTAAACCAGTTACATAAAATAGCTATATTAGAGAATGATAGTAATATGGCACGAAAAATAGCTTGTTTAATCATTGATAAACCAACAAAAGTACCATCTGCTACAGTTTATAAAATAAAACAAAAAATGCAACAATATAAAGATAATTACTTGAAAGCGTTGCAAGAAAGGATTGACGAATTTACAGCAATTCAAGATATTGATGCAAGAACCGAACTGATGGAATTAAGAAATAAAATTATGAATATGAATATTGATGATTTTTCTACGATGTATCATTTAGATATATTGGCAAATCCAGATGAATGGTATAAAGAAGTAACAGCGACAAAGATTATATCTAAAGTGAAAACCTCACTAGATATTTATAACGAAATGGGGAAAGCTTACAAGAAAAAATACAATGAAAATATTGGAATAAAATATCCAACAAAGAAACTTGGAAAAACAGTTGCTCAGTACGCACAAGAAAATAAGAAAGTATTGGAAAAATTTGGCACGTTAAAACTTAAAAAAAGGTAACATGGAAGGGCGATAAGGATGAGAGAATCAATTTATGCAGCGGATTTTGAGACAAATGGACAAGAAGTGAAAAACATGGTTTGGGCTTATGGGCTTGCGAATATTTACAAAGATGAGGAAGAATATATTGGGACTAATATTGATGATTTCATGTTTGATGTGTTCCATTTAGCATATAATGATTCAAAAATCTATTTTCACAACTTGAAATTCGATGGAATGTTTATTTTTGATTGGTTATTGAATCATGGGTATAAGTATCTCCAGAAAGCTGATAAGAGGAATCTTATTCCAAAAACGTTTACTTGTTTGGTTGATGATACATTAACCTTCTATAATATTACCGTTTACATAAAGAAAAAGAAAAACGGGAAAAGATGTAAATCTATTGAGTTTCGTGATTCGTTTAAAAAAATTCCAATGAAAATTAGTCAAATGCCAAAAGCTTACGGATTGAATATTGAAAAGGGGAATTTGGATGATAATGAAAATGAATCATATGATACAATCAGAGAACCGGGTCACAAATTAACTGATTTCGAAAAAGATTATCTTATGAGAGATGTTAGAATCCTGAAAAAGACTTTAAAGATCCAATATGATCAGGGTTTGACTTCCATGACGGCGCCGGGAGATGCAATGAAACAATTCAAGGAAATGTTAGATGGAGATTTTTCCAGATATTTTCCTGAACTTTTGTCAAATGAAGATAATGATATTCGCAAGGCATATCGTGGTGGTTGGACCTATTGTGTGAAAAAGCAGATGGTTGGTGCTGGATTGGTGTTAGACGTCAATTCCTTATATCCTAGCGTTTTGTTTTCTCAGATTTTGGATGATGAACATTTTTATCCTTATGGGGTACCGGAGTGGTATGAAGGTAAATATGAAAATGATCCTGATTACCCTCTATATGTTTGTCATATTAGAACAACTTTCAGGATACGGGACGGATTTCTCCCTACAATTCAATTAAACAAGACATATAAATTTGGTCACGCAGAGTACTCAATGGGGACCGATGATGTTGTTGATTTGTGGCTAACCTCTGTTGATTTTGAACTCTTTAAAAAACATTATAAGATCTTAACAATTGAGTATGTTGAGGGTTACAAATTCAAAGCGATCAAAGGGTTGTTTGATAAATATATCACTAAATATATAAAACAGAAGATTGAGAACAACGACAATAAAGCGTTGAGAACTCTTGCAAAGTTGTTCTTGAATTCGTTATATGGTAAATTTGGAATGTCTCAAATCGCAAGAGGTAAACACCCAGTTTTGATTGATGGAAAACTAAAGTTTATTGATAACGAATATGAAAACGGAGTAAATGGTAAAAAAGGCTACGAACGGGTGAAAGCGTATAGAGTTGATGTTGCTGCATTTTGCACGTCTTATGCTAGACGTGTTACGATCACAGCCGCTCAAAAACTTCATGAGGTTGGTAGATTTTGCTACGCTGACACGGATAGTGTTCATATTACAGGGACAGAGTTGCCAGATTTTTTATGGGTTGATAAAACAGCCCTCGGGGCGTGGGATCATGAATCTGACTTTAAAATGGCAAAGTTCATCAGATCAAAAACTTACGCTGAATATACATATCAAAAGGGTGGAAGTTGTGAATGGGAGATTAAATGCGCGGGCATGACGGAAGGAATTAAAGAAGTACTCGCTTCACAAGAAAACTTTCTTGATCTTTTTGATGAGGGATTTACAACAACCGATCTATTAAAGTTAGACCTAACAGAGAAAGAGAAAAAGAAATGTTACAGGTTAAAGCCGAAAATCGTAAAGGGTGGAGTGATTTTGGTAAATACACCATTTACAATCAATTTCAGAAAATAAAAAATTTTTTTAAAAAATGTATTGACTTAACATATATTGTGTGTTATTATATAAACATAGAAAGGAAGTGATAAACATGAATGAATATTTTAAAACATTTATCAGGATTGCGTTTATTTTAGTGATCGCATACGTTACTTTTAAAGTAACAACGTTATTTACAAATCAGATAGCAAACGTTATCACAACATTTTTCAATTTAACAAACACTTTATAAAGAAAGGAACACAAACATGAATAATTTAAATTTAACAGGAAGAGTAGTAAAAAAACCAGAAATGAAAACATCAGTAAACGGTAAAAATTACTGTTTTCTTACCATTGCAGTGCAGGAATCAAAAGAGATCGTACATTTCTTTGAAACTTCTTTATTTGGAAAGAACGCAGAAAACGCAGTTGCTTATCTTGACGCAGGGGACTGTATTGGAATTAATGGATCTCTTTCAACATACAAGGGAAAAGATCAAAAAACAAGAATCACAATCAACGTTTATCGTTTGGAATTTATTTCCAAAGCACAGAGAAAACCATCACAAATGAAAGGAGAAAACTAAATGAATGAACATCTTGAAAAAGTGATCATGGAAGAGCTGTCAAAATATTGTGTAAAGCTGAATATGTCACCTTTACTTTTCTTATATGAAAAAGGGGAAAATGATCCTGCTATATTAAGGGTATGTGACTACATTGTAAAGAAAACAGCAAAGTTCTTTGAAGTAGAAGAGGATCAGGTGAGGGATCTTGCAATTGCTCTCATCATATCAGGAGATAAGAAACTTTTTGAACAACAATAACATCATGAGAGGGATCTAAAGTCCCTCTCTAACACAAGAAAGGAAGTATCATATGCTAAATCGAAAACCTTACACATGGGAAGAAACAAACAAAGAAGAGATTCTTTATACAATTCAGGATCTAATCAGAATGAACAAGTTTAAAGTGAAAGATGATGATCCGCTTGCCCCATTGAAGATTTTTAACGTGATCTCCGAATTTTATAATTTTTTGATCACAGAGTTAGATCAAAACGGATTTCAAGAATTAACTACAAGGGGAATGGAACTGGTTGATATTATTTGGAAAGAGATCATGAAAGAATTTCCAGAATGGGAATATAAAGCAACACAGCAAGATTTGGAAGAAGCAAGAAATGAGGTGAAAGAATAATGAAACTTAAAACAATTAAAAAATGGATAAAATTATGGGCACATCGTAGTAATTACGGTGCAAGCAGACCTATAAAAGACATCAAATACATTGTAATTCATTACACAGGAAATGATGGGGACACAGCAAGAAACAATTGTAAGTATTTTCAACATCCAAACCGCCTTGCATCAGCTCACGTTTTTCTTGATGGATCAGGGGTATCTTACAAGAGCGTACCAATTAAAAACGTCGCTTACAGCGTCGGTGGATTATATCCATTAAAAATCGGAGCAGGAAAGTACTACAAAAAAGCAACAAATTACAACACGATCAACATTGAGATGTGTAACAGTGTGAGTGAAGTTCCTGAAAAAGTTTACAAAGAAACAGTTGAAGTGACTCGTTACTATATGAAAAAATATCACGTTCCTGCTTCTCATGTTTTACGTCATTGGGATGTTAATGGGAAAGATTGTCCAGGCCCATGGATTGGGAAATATAACAAAATGTGGAAACAGTTCAAAATAGACATTTCAAAATAAGAAAGGAATGAATATCATGGAAAAATACAAAAATTGTAACGACAATTTCTTCATTGTTAGTTTTGGATCTGTTATACAATGTTTTGGGGATGATAATGTTTTTCATTATGAATTACTTATCACAGATAAGTTTTTCGGGACATCTTTTAAATGGTTAAACAAACTTGATTTTATTAAATTTATGAATCTAACTAAAACTAGATCTAGTAGTGAAATTGAAAATTTAGTTGTTAAGATCGATAAAAATGGAAACTTTGAGCGTTTAACAGGATATAACGATGTTAGATCATTTTTCAAACAATTTGATTATTTACCTCTTGAAATTTTTAAAAATCTGAAATTCGTTTTATGATAAAGGAGAATACTTATGATTCAAGCAACAAAACAACAATTTGAAAAAATCGCAACAATACAGAAAAAAGAACTGACTACTATCCCGGAATTTCCGGGACGTAGTTTTGTTTATACAGAAATAAAGATCGACATGGATGAGGTGTGGAGAACGTATATGAGTGGAAAACTTATTTCATATACTGGATTTGGGTTGTTCTTCTCACAGAGTATGAAACTTAAGGAATTAGGTGGTTTGGAATATTGCCCATTTTGGTCTAATAGAGATGAATCATTGACAAGCTTTCGTGTACCTGTAAATAATTGGATAAACATTCCAAGTACTTATTCTTTTCACCCAAAGTCAAAGAATGGATCTGATTTAAATTGTGAGTCACAGTATTTCACAGGTTTAGAAATTCAACCGTATTTTTCTGATACAAATCATTGGAGTAGATCAAATTTTGGGGATTACTTTTCAGATAAATATATTACATTTGAAGAATCGGAAGAAAAATGCCAGCAGAGTGAGTGGGGTAATCGGGGAAAATATGTTACTGTGAAAGCTTACATCCCAATCTATGAATTGTATACAATAGAGAAAGATGGAGATGGTTACATAGAAGAGTTTATTAATCAAATCCCTCAAGGATCAATTGATTGTTGTTTACTTTTACCAAATGAAAATTTTGAAAATACATTTCAATATAAAATGAATTTTGATAGTTTTGTAAACTTTTTAAGTTCTTCAGGCCAGGAATGGTATGTAAATTATCGTCTTATGTATTCAGGATGGAGTGAAGAAAAGATAGAAAATGATCACATCATTTCTATTATGGATATTGGAAGTGATCATGATGAAATTCAAATTATGAGGGATCTGGTAAAACCTGATTTAACTGAGGGAAAAAAACCATCATTGTTTTTTAATCTTCCTGCTATTTTTTACGAATGGCATTCAGTTCCATTATCAATCCCCTCCCAAGGACCTTTTTCTGGATATATGGGTGTTTTACCTGATGGAGTTACAATGAAAGTTAATGATACGTATTTTTACTCATCAAAAAAATTAATATCATACCCTTTTATATTACCAAGAAAAGACAGCAGTTATTACTTTCAAGCTTTTGATTTTTCATTTAAAGATGTAGAAACATATGATACAACGTTTCATACTGATTTTTCAGACGATTGGTGTAAAGTGACAAGCGATGCAGAGCGCTGTCTTTCAAAGTTTACAAGTGATCTAGAAAATATAAAATTAAATTTTGCATGGACAAACAAGCTTTATTATACAGAAAATGACTTTATAGAGTTCGGATCCGGTGCGAAAAACGTTTCTTATAAGACTCTTAAGAAATATATCAATAACATGAATTTGGGAATGTTGACAGGATTTGGATCAACTTTTACAAAAAATTAGTTGACATATTTACCAATATATGATATATTATAAATGTGCTAAATGGGCATGATTTTCTCATCCTTTCTTAATATACTAAACACCATCTGTATAGATGGTGTTTTTATTTTATGATATTTACTTTACTTAAAAATTCTTCTATATCGAACTTTATATCTAAATTTTCAAAATGATACCAATTAAATCTAATATAAGATTTTAACATTTCCATATCACGCAATCCTGAGCTACCGTTTACATATACAGCGTTCTCATTACCATCTGATAAATAACAACAATAAGTTCTTTTACTTGTTGGGTTTGATTTTCTTGTAAAATAAATATGACTGTCATTATCAACATAAACCCCGTAGTATTTTTTATTTACAATGATATTCATCCAGAAACTTGCATTTTTCGGACATTCCTTTAATGATGTTGGATCGTCTAATAAAAATTTGTTTTCAACAGAACTTTCATACATACCTGTAGCAACCATCAATTTTCCAGATCTCGTTTTTTCTTTACCTACAAGGTACTTGCTAGAATCACACATTTCTAAGGCTATTTTTAAACCACCTTTACATTTAAACTTTGTGATCGTATTTTCAACAGGCTTCAAATGAAAACCTTTAAAATATGGATTGTTCGACCCAACGGCGTTTGATACCATAATGATACGTACGTCTCTATTTCTTGCAACACTTTCATAAAAGTCACAAAATCGCTGCAGTTCGTTTGTTAGATACCTCTGTGCAACTTTATCACGATCATCAATCAAAAACTCATCGAAAAATATCGTGTTTACATTTTCAAAAGCAGATCCCTTTAAAGTTTTAACCTGTTGTAATATCATCGGGTAGCCCATAACCTTTTTCTCTTTTTCATCCTTTTTCTTACTCCAAAAACGATTTTTCGTAACTGAAAACTCATATTCTGGGTAATATTTCTGAATATCAGAAAAGAAATTGTCAATAAATTTGTTGTCTGATTTTGTTCTTCTCAAATAAATGAACTCGTAGTTATACTTAATGAACTCATCAATGCATAGCTTTTTATAGTTAAATGTTTTCCCAATTCCACGTCCACCCGTAGACATTAAGATATCACAATCAGTATTCGATAATAGTTTTTTGGACGAGTAAAAAACCCGTCCATTAGCAAACTCCATATCAGAAATAACATTTTTATTTTTTATTTTCTTCTTCAAGAATACGAATTGCCATATCGTATATTTGCGTATTATCAAGGACTACGATTCCCCCGTCGGGCCCCGGTTCTATGTGAAGGCCGCAATTTTTCCCAAATGAATAATTACTGCCTCCGGAATTTTTATAAATTTACCAATATTTTCAAAAATGCTTAATCCTTCCGTACCAATAATATAATAGCATGTGATCGGAATAAAGGTATGCTGTCCAATGAGGTTATCTAGTTGGAAAACAACAATCAATATTAAAAAATACCCTGTTTTCTTTACGATACCTTCATACATACGTTTTGAATTTAATGATCTTTCATTAAAAGCTTTGTAAAATCCAGAAAAAATATCAATGATAATAAATAAAATAACTGTTTTCAATAACTCCTGCATTGTTATCCCCTTTCTAATTCAATACCCCTAAGAATAACGTTGTGATTTCTTTATCTTTAAGAATCATATCCATTGTGTTGATAAACGCTTTCCTTGTCGAAGCAAAAACTTCCCCTGGTGTTTGCACGCCGATGTTACCTACCCTATGGAACTCATATGATTCTGATTGATTTGTTACACTGCTGTTGTCTGTTTTTGTTGAGGCATTCGTTTGTTTGTCTGTGTTGTTTGTTGTATCTGTGACGCTTTTGCCCTCATCGGCTTGCGTGTTTTTTTGATTTACTGTTGTTGTATTAGACTCTGTTGTTGTGTTGTTTGTTTTTTTCGTTGCTGTCCCAGAGTCGGATGCATTTGCTGTCGATGATTGTGTTGTTTTATTCGTCCCTGTTGTTGAGTTATCTGTTGTAGTTGATTGAGTTGTTGTTGTTAAACCAATAGCACTCGCGTAATCCTCGAAGTCGATGGCAGATTTTGGAAGATCGTTATCAATCGTTTTATCATTTCCCTCAATACCTGATGTCGTTTTCGCTGTACTGTTTTCAGTTGTATCAGCTGTATTTGAGGAAGTTGACTCACTTGTTGAAGTTGTTGTATTCGTTTCATCATCTTTTTCTGTTGTTTCTGTTTCAGTTGTTGATGTTGAATCAGTATTATTTGTTGAAGATGATGTTGACGTTGTTGTACCATTTCCAATATCTGTTTGGGTTTCTGTCCCAGACATTGTTGCGTTCCCTGTGTCAGTTTGACTCCCGTTTGTTGTCCTCGTGTAAGTTTCAAGATAATCAGTATTGTTCGCAGGATTTGTGATATATTTGTCAAACCATTCTTCGGATTTTATCAATTGGTTATAATATGGCATAATTAGATTCAACGCATATTCCAGATCGATCTCCCAATAATCAATATCATTCTTTGTATAACATAAATAATATCGTAAAAATTTTCTTAAAAATTGAAGTTCAAATTTTTCTTTATAATCAGGTGTCACAACAGGGTACTCAAAATCGAAAATATAAGGACGAGCCATTTTCATCATAACGTTAAGCGTTAAACCTGACGTGTCAATTTGATGATCATTCAGGACTTTCTTGATCAGTTGTTCTATTGTTATCAGTTCCATTTCCATTTCCATTTCCATCATCTGTGATACCCCCTTTCTCCGGTTCAACATATTTACAATGGAGATCAATTCCAAATTTCTCCTTTACTTGTTTTGAAAACGTTTCTCTCGCTAACATAGCGGAATATCTAGCTCTAAAAATCTGCTCATTATTCGCTTCAACTTCGGGGATATTTACCCGCTCTTTTTTCCCTGTTTCATTATTGAAATTTACCCCAATCATTGCAAAAAACTCTTTGAATAAATGACCTTTGTATGTCATAAGATCATTATTGATAAAAGCTGCGTCATATTTAATATCTTGTATACTTGACTTTAAGTTATCTTTTAAGTCGTCTGTGATCACAATAGCTTCATCATTACGAATGAGTCTCTTTAAGTAAAGTTTGAAAGTATCTAACATCTTTCGTGGTCCTGACAAAATGATTGGAGATTTATGGTTATTCATACGAATATCAGCGGTACGTTGCACGTCACTGATTCGCTCCGCATAACTTATAATCAATGACCCATAGATATTTTCTCTCGAAAGAGTATTATATAAAATAACAACATCTTCTTTTTTTACTGTAAAAGTGTAACCATTTTCTCCATATAACATATATTCCGTATAATCGCCGTGTAAAGTTGGCGTTCCAACACCTGAAGCTTTCAATAGTAAATATTTTCCAGTTTCTGGGTGAATTGTTAATCCTAAACAACCATGCTCCGCAAGTGATTTTTCAATGTACCATGTGAGATTTTTAAGCTCATCAACATCACTATCCCATCTAAATCGGGAAAGCACAACATCCAATAAGTACTCTCTATATTTCATAGAAGTAAGTTTATTTGTTATTAGTTTTTTCCCTCTCGTTATTTCTTTGAGAGGGATTGGTATATTCATTATATTCATTTTACACCCCTTTCATTGCGTCATAATCTAAATAGTGGTCTTTTGTCCAAAAATGAACCCCTGCGTCTAACATATCCCTGATCGCTGTTAAATGCTCCATAGGGATCTGGCCTGCAACATTTGCGTTGACAGTCTGTATGAAAAAGCCCGGTAAATTATTGTTAAGAAAACGATCCTTGATTGTTTTTAAGTTCTCGGACCTGTTTGTCAAAAATCCATAACGGGTAAAATAATCAATTACTCTTCTCATCTGCTCCGGTGGGATCGCCTTTGTTGTATACTTGATACAATCACGGTTATACATAACGTTATAATTACTGTAATTATTTCCCATGTTTTGCACACTTGGTGGGACATTTTTCGCATCTTGAATCCTAGCATTTAAAGATCTGATCTCATTCTGATATGCTGTGGTAGCTGTTCTCGTTGCGTTTCCGAAAGCTGCCTGCGCTTGAGCGTTTGAAGCTTCTGCTGTGTTTGCTGTGATTTGCATCGCTGCTCTTAATGTGTTTGCGTTTGCTTTGTTGGAAGCTGCGGCAAGATTTACTGCGTTTGTGACACTTGTATTGTATTGTGCCTGAATATTTTTACCCTGTTGATTATTCAATGAAATTTGGGAATTAATATCCGCCGCTTGAAGTCTTTGATTCGTCATACCTGCTGCGAATCCTGTTGCTGCGCCTAGAACCCCGAACCACGGCATCCCCGTCATTAACCCAAAAAATCCTGATGAAGCTGCGCCGCTAACAGTTGAAAAAATATTTGCTTGATTTGTTAGACTTTGCTTTGTTTCCAACGCACTAGCATTAATATGATTTACAGATATATCACTATTCCTTTGTGTTGTTAAACTTGCCACCTGCGCATTTAAACTTGACTGTGTCTGTAGATAACTGTTCTGTGCTGTCGTTCTTGCATTGATCAATGCATTTCTTTGACTTACTGCAATTGATGTCGCGGACGCTTGCAAACTAGCCCCTGCATTGTTAAGCTGTGTCTGCAATGTGTCTCTTAGGTTCGCCCTCTGTGCGTTGATCTGATTCATATTACTCTGTAAAAAGCTCGCTAAATAATCGGAAATAATTGGAAGTTGAATACTTGATTGTAACGTATTTAATGCAGATGATGAATATCCATAAATATTTCCAACGGAATTTTTTGAATTAAAATTATTTGAATAACCCGTATTCATGTAATTTTTTAACCCATATACAAGCATTGGATTTTGACCGATCGCAGCATATTTATATGTTGCAAGAGATTTATTTGTTCCGACATTAGAAAAAGGCGAAATCGGGTTGATCTGATTTATCCCCACACTTAAAGGCTGGTTATAAAAATCATAAATTTCCAAAAGTGAATAAGGATAACGAAGTAAATACTTTCCAATGGCTGAACCAGGAAGATCACTGTTATATGTCCATGTGGAATCATCATCATGCATAATCTTTTTTATATAATCACACAGGCTCTCACTCCAATGATTTACATCTACCTGCTTTGTCATGTTTCCAAAATGAGCTTGATCATAGCATTTTGATCCTTCTGGAAGATTGCTTCCAAATTTTGGAGAAGACTTTGTTGTGATATCTCCTGCTATGTTTTCTAAGCCACTCTCAAACATACTATTTCCAAAAGGTAGTTGAACACACATCTGAAGAGCATTTACAAGATCACAATCACTCTGAAATAGCCCATTTGTTACACAAGCGTAGAGACAACGATAATTCATAACGTAACCATATAAAACGTTTACTTGTCCGTTATGGTATTCTTTTGTTACCTCTGTGTTCCCTGTATAATAAGATAGATTTTTAGTTGGTGTGACAGTATGATGAGTGCTACCTCTCTTTGTTAGTTTCTTCGTTAATAGTAAATAATACCATTGATCATCATTCTGATCCCCTGTTGAATCATTAAAGTCGAAAACACAATCAGCAATAACATACTCTGATCCAATGTCAATATCTTCCATTGGTAAGTTAGCCAATCGTGTCGTTGAATCATACGAACACCATGAGCGTCTTGCAATATAACTCTTCAAATCCCAAACAATGTCAAACATAAAACTCTGAAATGAATCAACTGAATACGTTACTTCTGTAACTTTTGGCGAGATATAATAGAAATCAGTTATATTTGCAAAAAACCATTTTTCACCAAAATCCTTATTTTGAAACATGATCCAATTCGGAGCAAGAGATGTCAACGTGTCTGCATTTACTTTAAACCTTGCCGTTCCACCTGTTAGCCTCATATAACTTTGATTTTCATACGTCAATGACGTTACAACATGAGAGTTGAAAAATTCCATCTGCTCTTCTATTGTTTTAAATATGAATTGTGACCCATTCCCCATAATAAATTGAGGAATGGAGACAAATTTTACAATTGTACTCCATCCCATAACCTACTCCTATTCTACTGTTACAGTGTGAGATCCTTTAATCTCTCTGTTATATTTTGAAACGGCTGTCACAGTTAACTTTGTTCCTGTTAGCTCATAACCATCTACATATAACATTCCTGAATCAGATACATATGTATTTCCTAAAGTTGCAGCTTTTGACCCTGTTACTTCCCAGAAAACCTCGTTTTCAGTTCCACCTGTTACGGTTGCAGTCATCTGATCCTTTCCACCCTTGGCTACTGTTTCAGTCGTAGAACTTACAGTTACTCCAGTAATCGCTGGATCATCCTGCTCGTCTGTTGTTAAAACATAAGCTGATGTGAAATCGGAAGCTGAATAAATCCCATGATCATGTAGATAGATGTTAAGATTTAAACTTTTTGGATCATAAATTGAGTGTGTTTCATAAAGTTTCGGGAAGCACATAAAGGTGTCTCTATCACAAATAACTGCTGAGATATTTGTTTTCTCGAATTTATCAATCACAATCACTCTTCCTAAAAATTCTGCATCTTCACGATTAAATGCTGCGGATAAAACTTTTACAACCTGATTTGCTTCAATTGCTGGGGTAATGAGGACAACAATATCTTCAATCGGTGTATTCGTTTTGATCTCTGCTACATTATAATCAGAAGTAGGAAAGCTCATTTTAAGAACTGTCTCTCGAATCTTCTGAACCATATTCTCAGCGTTCTCTTTAGAAGCTAATGGGTCATCGATCTTTATAGCTTTCATTTTTCTAAACATATAACTTTTTTCAACAACTCCAACCATAGCTCTAAAATCATCATACTCGGCTGAATTCTGTAGCTGGGTTAATGATCTCATAACAAACTTGGATAATCCACCGTTATTTAAAAACGCTTTCTGTAACTCCACATAGTTTAATGATAAATCATAACGATTCTCATGGTTGATTGTGTGAAACATAGATACAGCATCCGGTGGGCTAACTTTAAAACAGTCACCGGGACTGAAATTCTTAGACTGAAAACTATGACGCTGAAACATACCTACAGCGATCTCTTCAATTGTATCTCCATCCTGGATTCTATCCCTGTATAACTCTCTAAGAGGTGAGTTCCATTTTCTTTTCATCTGAATATAGATATCCCCCACCATATTCATTAATGTGGAGATATATTCATTTAACAAAGTTCCACCATACGCTGACTTTAATTCATTGAACGCAGCTTCTCTTGCTGATCTAGTTCCGTCAGAAGCTAAATCTAATACACTTGCTAAAGCTTCGGAACTATTGTCAGCAATCATAGCATTTATTTCTTCGTTAGTACCATTAACTGTTGCTTTTTTCCCTGCCATTATATCACTCCTTTACATAAATTTAATAATATCAATTGGTTTCTTTGTTTGAGGCTTTTGCTTTTCTGCCTCTTCTGGTTTCTGGTTGCTGATCCCTGTCTGATTCTCAAATAGTTTCCATACAGTATCCTTGAGTTTTGCAATCTCTTCATCTTTTTCAACTAACGATTCATTAAGGGATTCGTTTTCATCTGATAAATGATCAAATTCAATGTCTAAACCATCGAGTTCCATGAGTTTCTCCACCATGTTATCAGATATCTCCAAACCCTCAACATCATTCAGTGATGCACGCCATTCATTAATCTTACTCATTATATTTACTCCTTTCTATAAGATAATGGAAGGGAGCGGAATTGAACCGCTTTGAAGCCCTAATTTCTACCTTCCGTAGCCATGTTCCCAAATTGGTACTAATGGCATTAATATACTGGAATGACGGGGTGTGTAAACGGAGGTGCTCATCTCCCTGCTTCCAGACGGTTTTACCCGAAGCATACTGGTCGCATGGCTAAACAATCAACCCCGGTTCCAACTATCTTAATTATAATATGATAGTTGATATTTGTCAACACTATTATTCTAAATTCAATGTATACAATATGATACATGATTTGGATGGATGGATGGATGTGTTGTATACATTATGTTGATTGTTGTTTGTTGTGGTGTTAGCAGGATGTGATGTTGTGTTGTGATGTGTTGTGATGTGATGTGTTGTTGTGATGTGATGTTGTGATGTGATGTGATGTGTTGTTAGCAGCGCGTGAACAATTGTGATTGGGGAATTTGTGTTTTTTTGTTTTTTGTTCATAAATTTTTCCTCCCATGTTACATTGTTTTGAATTGTTTT
>ENA-ORTB01000097-ORTB01000097.1-human-gut-metagenome-genome-assembly--contig:-NODE-97-length-99387-cov-5.381297_pt1 | contig 99387 bp, 105 predicted proteins | sample MGYA00241905_ERZ509174 | MGnify/ENA primary metagenome ERZ509174 (study PRJEB26280, sample SAMEA2338851) | human gut metagenome | biome: human gut; feature: human-associated habitat; material: faeces... | reverse complement strand
AAGTAGCCGTTGTTCTGGAATTTCCGGCAAAAGCCTTAGACAAATTGCAGCCGGTTCCTGTCCCACACAAGCAGCAGAGAGATTCATTACACATATTCCGGAGATAGTCCGTTCTGTAAACTGCACTTCTCCTGTATCTACCGCAAGAACAGTGCCATTTTCAGAAATTGCAGTCACTTCTGCCGAAAGACGGATACCTTTCAACAGTCGCAGTAAGACTGGTTTTGTTAAAAAAGGCACCAATGCCGGCTTTGGTGTATTGCAATGATGCCCCAAATTCAAAAGCCATGAGAATGCTGACCCGTCAGAGCCGGTTTTAGGAGCAGCAAATCCACCTGTTGTGACAATTGCCGCACTTGCAAGGAAATCTCCTTGTGTGGTCTTTGCCAGAATTCCGGATTCCGTCTGCTGTATATCGGAAACCAAACAATAGCAAACGTCAGAAATCCCCTCTTGTTCTATTGTCAAACGAAGTGCATCTAATACGCTCGCCGCCTGATTCGAACAAGGATACAGCCTACCATCAGATTCACGACGGCAGTACAGTCCCATGCTTTGAAAAAATGCTTCTGCTGGCTGCGTCTGTTCTACAATTGTATTCCAGTACTTTTTGCAGGAGCCATAATAATATCGGGAATCTGTTGAAATGTTCCCAAGGTTGCAGCGACCGTTTCCGGTAGCCAGTATCTTTTTTCCAACTCTGGAATTACGCTCCAGAATCATAACAGATAACTCCGGACAAAAACGTTTTGCTGCAACAGCGGCGGCGAGGCCTGAGGCTCCGCCGCCGATAATCATTATATCTGTTGTATACTGCTGCATGGTTCTCCCATTAGTTCTTGATGCTGTGCATCGGTGCCGGAATGCGACCGCCGCGTGCAATGAACTTTGCAGCGGACTTCCGCTTTACAGGCATAACCGGTGCACTGCCGAACAAACCGCCGAATTCCAACATATCGCCTTCCTTCAGACCAATTGCCGGAATCAAACGAACTGCGGTTGTTTTGTTGTTGACCATACCGATCGCCATCTCATCCGCAATGATACCGGCAATCGTTGTTTCCTTCGTATCTCCCGGAATTGCAATCATATCCAGACCAACGGAGCAAACAGAAGTCATTGCTTCCAGCTTTGTCAGTGTCAATGTACCGTCTACTGCTGCATCGATCATGCCAGCATCTTCGGAAACCGGAATAAACGCACCAGACAGACCGCCAACATTGGAGGAAGCCATAACGCCGCCTTTCTTTACCTGGTCATTTAACATGGCGAGAGCGGCTGTTGTACCCGGGGCACCTGCGCGTTCCAGACCGATCTCCTCCAGGATCTCAGCGACAGAATCGCCGACAGCCGGTGTCGGAGCCAGGGACAGGTCGATGATGCCGAACGGGATCCCGAGACGCGCGGATGCCTCTTTCGCTACGAGCTGGCCGACACGGGTGATCTTGAATGCCGTCTTTTTGATCGTCTCACATAAAGTTTCGAAATCAGCGCCGCGAACAGACTGGAGAGCCGTCTTTACAACGCCCGGTCCGGAGACGCCGACGTTGATGATCGCATCCGCCTCAGTCACACCATGGAATGCACCTGCCATGAACGGGTTATCATCCGGCGCGTTGCAGAATACAACCAGCTTTGCACAGCCGAGGGAATCATTGTCCTTCGTTGCCTCTGCGGTTGCCACAACCATCTCGCCCATCAGACGGACCGCATCCATGTTAAGACCTGTCTTGGTAGAACCGACATTGATGGAGCTGCACACACGGTCGGTGCAGGCAAGTGCCTGCGGGATCGAGCGGATCAGAAGCTCTTCCGCCGGTGTCATTCCCTTGGAAACCAATGCGGAATAGCCGCCGATAAAGTTGACGCCCACTTCTTTCGCTGCCTTATCAAGTGTTTTCGCAATCTCTACAAAATCCTCGCTCTTCTTGCAGGCGCTTCCACCTACCAGCGCGATCGGAGTAACCGAGATACGTTTATTGACGATCGGAACACCAAATTCACGTCCGATGGCATCGCCGGTCGATACAAGATCTTTCGCATAAGTTGTAATCTTATTGTAGATCTTCTCATTCATCTTAGCCAGATCACTGTCCACACAGTCTAAGAGGCTGATACCCATCGTGATCGTCCGCACATCCAGTTTTTCATGCGCGATCATGTTATTAGTTTCCAGAACTTCCTGCATGTTAATCATTGGTTTTACGTCCTTTCTGAAAATATTTGCTTAGATTCTGTGCATACTGGTAAAAATCTCTTCTCTCTGACAGAGAATCTTTACGCCGATCTCCTGTCCCAGCTTGTCCAGCTCATGCGCCATATCATCAAAGGATGTCTTGGAACCGGAAATATCCACGATCATCATCATGTTGAAATATTCCTGCAGGATCGTCTGCGTGATGTCAAGAATGTTCATGTTGTGGTCAGCCAGATAGTTACACGTTTTTGCAACGATACCGACGCGGTCCTGTCCAACGATAGTAATAATAATCTTACTCATAGCTTTCATCCTCCTGTGTGCTCTCCGTCCTATGGCGGAAATGTTTTTATGACTTACTAATTTCTATAAAAATTCAACTGCCATCCGGCTGCTGACTTTTATACCTAAAATGATATTTCGTTACTGGACACGTATGCGTGTACAGTAACGATATTTCTGTCAACCCCACACTTTTGTCCATGCCTCCAAGCCATAACCCCAAATATATCTTCTGGCTTGTTTTCAGACTTTGTATAACCAATTTTAATACTTTTACGTCTTCTACACCGTCACAATCTGCGACACTGCATCGCGTTTTGCCACTGTGATCGGGAAATCATTCGCCTTATACGGCGTATCTCCCTCTGTGATCTCCAGACGCACCGTCTCATATGCCAGCTCTTCGTAATTATTTTCCTTACTCAGATGCCCCAGGAAAATGTGCTTCAAATTGTCATGCAGAATGGAACTTAAAAGCCGCCCCGCATTTTCATTGGAAAGGTGTCCGTAATCGCCTAAGATACGACGCTTCAGGTAATACGGATACGGTCCTGCCTCCAGCATTTTGACATCGTGGTTGGCTTCCAGCAAAATCGCATCCAGCCCCTGCAGATGGTCAATGATGTACTGGGAATAATGCCCCATATCCGTCGCCACCGCCACCGATCTTTTTTCATTCTGAACCCGGTAGGCAACAGGATTCGCTGCATCATGGTCGATCCGGAACGGTTTGACTTCCAGATCTCCTACCATAAAATCAACATCCGGCGTAATCGGGTGCATCAAATCTTCCGGAATCTCGCCAAGACTCTTGGAATCCTGAATTTCCTCTAATGTCTCTTTTGTGCTGTAAATAGGTGTGCCATATTTGCGCGCCAGCACGCCGAGCCCTTTGATATGGTCGGAATGTTCATGCGTGATGAGAATTCCATCCAGTTCCCGCGCATTCAGCCCCAGGTCATTTAACCCCATCTCAATACGCTTGTTGCTGATCCCCGCATCCACCAGAACGTGGGTGTTGTCGCTTCCTATATAAATACAATTCCCGCTGCTGCCGCTGGCAATACTAACCATCCGCATATGTATCCTAATCCTCTTTTCCTAAAAATGACGCTATCTGCTTCCGAATATCCTCAATCCCGCCGTTGTTGTCCAGCACACGCGTCGCAAAGCTCCGGTAATCGTCCTCGGATGCCTGATTTGCCATGATGCCCCGGCATTTTTCCTCGCTGTAGCCGCGGCTTGCCATCAGACGTTTGATGCGGTTCTCCACCGATGTGTATACATACCAGATTTCATCAAACATCGCATTGTGCTCGTCATCATAGAGAGCTGCCTCCACAACGATGATCTCCTTGTCGGAATGGTTGATCGCATAGCGGATCTCCTCCCACGCCATCGGGTGGATGATGGCGTTCATCGTCTCCACCGCCTCTTTATTCTGGAAAATAAGCGCCGCCAGCTTTTTGCGGTCAATGCTGCCGTCCTTATTTAAAAAGGAATCACCCAGCGCCTCTACCACATGCTGATAGCCTTTCTTACCCGGCTCCATGAGCTGGTGAGCCACTTCATCTGCCTTAATAATTTCCGCGTCAAATTCCTCCTGCAGCACACGCAGGACCTCACTCTTACCGGAACCAACGCCTCCGGTAATACTGATTATCTTCATGTTTATCTGTACCTTTCCATTATTTCGTTTCAAACCACGAATTTCCCATCTTCATATCGATTTCCAGCTCCACCTGCAGCTGCGCCGCACGTTTCATCTCCGTCGCCAGAATCGACTGCACCTGTTCCAGCTCTTCTTTCCAGGTTTCAATCAGGAGTTCATCGTGCACTTGGAGGACAATGCGGGAACGCAGTCCTTCGCGGCGCAGGCGTTGATCGACGCGGATCATCGCAATCTTGATAATGTCGGCTGCAGTTCCCTGAATCGGGGAATTCATCGCCACACGCTCACCGAACGAACGCTGCATAAAATTGCCGGATTTCAGCTCCGGAATCGGTCTCACACGCCCATACATAGTCTTGACTTCGCCGTATTTCCTGCCCGTTTTTACCAGACCATCGAGGAAACGTTTGACATCCGGGTAGGTTTCAAAGTAGCGCTCAATGTACTCGGTCGCTTCCTTGCGGGAAATGCCGAGATCTTCGCCCAGCCCGAACGCGCTGATACCATATACGATACCGAAATTGACTGCTTTTGCATTGCGGCGAAGCTGCGGTGTCACTTCCTCAAGCGGCACATGGAATACCTGCGACGCCGTGATCGCGTGGATGTCCTCCGCCTGCCGGTATGCCTGGATGAGGTTCTTGTCATTCGACATATGCGCCAGCACACGCAGCTCAATCTGGGAATAATCAGCGTCAACCAGCACACAGCCCTCGCGCGGTACAAACAGCTTCCGGATCTCGCGTCCCAGCTCCATACGCACTGGAATGTTCTGCAGGTTCGGCTCTGTACTGCTGATACGTCCTGTCGCTGTGATCGTCTGGTTAAAGGTTCCGTGGATTCGTCCGTCCTCCCGGATAAATGCACCCAGCCCGTCCGCATAGGTCGATTTGAGTTTCGCCACCTGGCGATAGTCTAATACTTTCCGCACAACCGGATACTCCGGCGCCAGTTTTTCCAGCACATCCGCCGCTGTCGAATAGCCGGTCTTCGTCTTTTTGCCGCCTGGCAGGGACATTTTTTCAAATAAAACCTCACCCAGCTGCTTCGGGGAATTAATATTAAATTCACAGCCCGTCTCGGCGTAAATCTCCTGCTCCAGTTTCTCTACCTGCGTCTGGAGGCGTTCGCCGTAGGTTTTCAATTCCTCCCGGCGCACCTGAATACCTTCCTCTTCCATATGGTAGAGGCTGTAAATAACCGGCATCTCTATCTCATAAAAGAGATGCAGCATTCCATGTCTTCGAAGCTGCCCCAGCAGGATTTCCCGCGATTTCCACGCCGTATATGCCATGTAGCAGACACAATTCAACGCTTTCTCCGGCATTGTCTCAAATGCATCCGACAGCGCCGTTTTTCCAAGCAAATCGACCTGTGACGGCACGGTCATATCCAGGTAATCGCGCGCCAGGTCATCATATCCATAGGTATCCTTGAGCGGATTTAACAGATACGCCGCCACGCCTGCGTCCATAACCGCACGGTTTCCTTCTGCATTCCGGATGCCGTCCACGATCCGACGGCTGTGATTTTTAAGAAATGGAAGCTGGATCTTGAGATCCAGAACCGTCACAGACGGAACCACCTCCATCAGGCGTTCCAGCTCCTCCGCCAGATACTGTCCGGTCAGGAACCCAACCGCCGGGATCGCATAGATCGATGTCCCGTCCAGGCAGAGTGCCAGTGCCACAACCTCTCCTTTTTCAATCACCAGCTGCGCGCCGATCTCCTCTGCCCGCTGTGCACGGTCAAAAATCACCTGTGCCTCGCCAAAATCATTTACCAGACGGAAAGATTTTTCCATTTCTGATGACGCAAAGGCATCCTCACCAAATTTCTGCAGAATGGACTTAAATTCCAGCTGCTTCATATACTGATATGCCTCCGGCGTGTAAAGCGAATCCAGCTTCGCCTCCTCCAGCGAAAAACCAATCTCGCAATTGATGCGGATCGTTGCCAGATCCTTGCTCATCTGCGCCATGTCATAATGCTCCCGAAGCGCTTTCTGTGCGCGCGGCGGCTTTACCTCATCAATGTGTGCATACGCATTCTCAATGCTTCCGTAGGTGGTAATCAGGCTGGTTGCCGTCTTTTCACCGATCGATGGCACGCCCGGAATATTATCCGAAGTATCGCCCATCAGCGCCTTTACATCAATAAATTCGATCGGCGTCACCTGATACTCCGCCTTCACATCCTCCGGGTAATAGTCGCGTATCTCCGTCGTACCTTTCGAAGTACGCGGCATCCGAATCTTAATGTGCGTATCTGCAAGCTGCAGCAGGTCACGATCTCCTGATACGATAGAAACCTCCACGCCCTCCGCCGCACAGCGTTTCGCGATCGTTCCCAGAATATCGTCTGCCTCATACCCCGCCTTGGTAAGAATCGGCACGCCCATCGCTGTCAACACTTCCTTCATCACCGGAACCTGCTCATGCAGCTCCTGCGGCATCGGTTTTCTCGTTCCCTTGTATGCCGCATACATTTTGTGACGGAATGTCGGCTCTTTCAAGTCAAATGCCACTGCCAGATAGTCTGCCCCCTCATCTTCGATCACCCGGAACATGATATTTAAAAATCCGTACACTGCATTGGTGTGGAGTCCCTTCGAATTTGTCAACTCCGGCACCCCGTAAAATGCCCGGTTGAGTATACTATGACCATCTATCAGCACTAATTTGCCCATCTGTTTCCGTCTCCTGTTCTATCACTTGTTGCTTTTTTCTATGGTGCCAGCCAAATCCTGACCTGTAGCATCACCGTCACCAATACCGCCATCACACCCAGCGTATTGACCGCATACTCCATTTTCCGGAAGCGCCACATCCGGCGCACGCGGGCATATGACTCAGCGATCCGCTTCTGCAGTGCGCCCATGATATCAAAAGTACCCGATCCGGTGTCCAGCTGTTTCAGTCCGACATCCACCATAAAATAAATTTCCAATTCTTCCTGACAGTTGCGGCAATGTTCCAGATGCTCCAGAAACGCTTCCAGCTCATCCCCGCTCAGTTTATCCTGGATATACGGCGTCACAAGACGCTCCGCTTCCCGACAGGTCACAGACGCCACCTCCTTTTCCAGTCTGTCATTCCATATGAATTATCATTCACGCATGACGCGTTCATAAACCCATTTGAACCTAATCATACCTTATTTTAATGAAACACGCAAGCCCCTGCGAATGCTTCGCTTCTTAATTTCAAAACAAAAAAAAAAAACAGTTGCAATCTGTCTCCAATTTTGGTAAGATAAAAAGCGTCGATAGACAGCCGGCTTGTCGGAATGGCAGACGAGGTGGACTCAAAATCCATTGGTGGAAACACCGTGCGGGTTCAAGTCCCGCAGCCGGCAGATTTGAAAGCCCTTGAAAATATTGGATTTTCCTTTATTTTCAAGGGCTTTTGGTGTTTTAGAGGTAAAACATGTAAATGTAAAAACAGGCTTTTTAAAGGTATTATGCAACACGAATGCAACACGAAAAAAGGACTATTTTTACATCACTTCACACATTCTGGATATGACCGTCCTCTGCTATCCGGTCCGCTGTAATCATCCAGCCGTCCGAATCAAACGCATACGCCTGCCCGTCAATCAAGTAGACCGTATCATGGTGGTAAGTGTAACCGCTCAGTAGATACCACCAGCTCCCATCCTGTAAAAGCCAGCCCTCAAGGTATTTGCCGGATATCCAGCCGTCTGCAGTCTGGATCCACGGATCGCCGTCGGCAAAGCATTTATTAATTGGCTGCACACGCTGATCCTTGGTGTAGCGCTTGCCTGTGTCTGTACCTTTTGGAGTTGTTCGTATGATAAGTGAGGACACAGTGACTCTCAACCCGCGTATGCCGCTCTTAATTTCTTTAAGATCGGTGATCACCGTTTTTGACTGTTCTGGTACCGTGCTGTTCTCCGCCGCCCAGGTCTTTTTAAACGCCTCAAATGTGCCATAGCGCTGTTTGAGAATGTTGGTACCGCTGCCCCAGTCCGGCAAATAAAGATGCGGTTTGTCTTCCAGGCTCTTCCAATCTCCTCCCCAGGCAAGTCCCAGCCCCTTGGCAATCTCAGCCGCTTTTTTTAACATTCCTGTTCTGTCATTAAATGCATCATCTGACGTGCTGCCATCTCCATCAATGTCCATTATTAAATAAAAATCAAAGGCGATTCCCCACTGATGCTGTGAACTGTAGCTGCTGCCCGGTGCATTGGTTACCTTTTTTCCCGGTTTTGTACGTCCCTGAGCATAGAGGGCATCCTGCTCTGCTACTGTCCGGAATGTTTCCCCAATCGTCACTGCAATCCCTTGTGTCACACAGGCTTTCATCCACGCACCCGCAAGACGCTGGAGACGCGGATGGCACAATGTAATATCTCTCATATTTGTCCTTTCTACGAACACAAGGCGGAAACTTTCCGCCCTGAATCATTATTTGCACTCATCTGCCGGTCCCGGCTTTTTTGTTTCTGCTCCCGGTCCTACCGGCGTATTCCCTTTTCCTTCTTTTGCCGGACCCGTGCAGCCAACGTCGCAGGTGCACTCTGGATCTACCGTCATTTCCGGATGCCCTAATTTCTGCGCTTTCTTGGCGCTATAGTTATGTACTTCGTTTGCATTCTTGTTTCCATGTACGTTGCAACTCATCTTTTCTTTCCTCTCTTTCTATTTTCTTGCTTTCTCTGCCTGGGTTCCGAAATAAAACCCCACAATCATAGTGAAAATGCTCATGTATTCCTGTCCGGATACTTCTCCGGAACACGTCAGCCCAATGAATCCCGCTGTCAATGCTAATGTCATAAGGCTTTTTACATCAATCAGTTTCGCAAGTTTTTCTTTCAAGCTCTTCCCTCCTCCAAATCCTGGATACGGTGATTCGCCACTCGGATTTGTTCCTGCATGACAGCCTGCATTTCTTCCAGCTTATACGTGCGTTCGATTACTGTATTATGCTTTTCAACTTTCTTTTCAAGCTGCCCCATCCGGTATGTCATAAGCTTCGCCGATGCAATCACACCTGCAAAAGCCCCCAGGACACCTCCGCCGGACGCAATCAAGGCTACTGCAATTTCTGTATCGATCATTCTATCCCTCCGGATGCTCCTCCAACCATTTCTCGGTTACCTTACGCCAATATAACGGCACCTTTTCAAGTGTCATTTTCCCGTCTCTGATTTTCTTTCCATAAAAAGCCCCCATCACTTAGCACCTCCTTTCTCCGCCAGTTCGCTGGTTGCTTCCCCCAGGTCGCTGATCGCCTCGTCTTGCACTGTCTGCCCCTCTTCCAGAGCATCCAAGCGTTTCTCTGTGTCGGTTTTCGCACGGAAAGAAAACGTGGTCTGTACGCCATCAGATACTTCCCACGAGGTTTCAGATTCAAGAACCAAGTCCGTATATGTCCCGACAGTCATTCCGGCATTATTCTGGAATTTTACTTCTGCCAGATTTTCCAGAGTCAGTGTTTTCCAAGTTTCCAGCATAGCATCCTTGCTGTCAAACTTGGCTGTTACCGCTGACAGGGATGCTCCTGTCTGCAGTTCGACTGTTGTGTTGTCTTTGAGAATCATTTTATCCATAATATTTTTCCTCCTTATTAATAGGATTTACTTATTTTATATTAGCATGATGTATCATTTCTGGTTCTCTCCACAAAATAGCGATAAGCAAACATCCCTTAAAGTAAAAGACATATCCATTAAAACATCTAATTACAATTTTGGTATTAATATGGGTGGGTTTATAACAAACATACCCTGCAAATCTTTGATTGGGAACTTTGAAAAAATTTTAAATGCTGAAATAGCTACATGGAGTGCGTGCAACATTCACACCATTATCATGTTAGATTCAAAAGGCACGTATTTAACGATTTGGCAAGCAGAAAAAACATCAGAAAGCGAACTGGGAATCCGCTTCGTCTATGTTTAATGAAGATTTAATTGTGAAAAACTTACCCTATTTTTTCCACAAGCCGTTGCCTACTCTCCTACCCTCCCCTCTCTCCTATTTTTGTGTACAACAAAAAAGCTGCCATCTCTGCCAGCCTAAAAAATCAGTGTCGCTCTCCTACCTACGCTGCATATTTACGATAAGACTCTCTGACATTATCCTGTTTTATATTACAATAAATCAAAGTCGTCTCAATCTTGGTATGCCCCATCAACACCATAACCTCCTCTATTCTCATTCCGCGGTTTAGAAGGTCCGTGGCAAAAGTCCGACGGAACCGGTGCGGATGAACGTTTCCAACGCCTGCCTTTTTGCCAAGATTCTTTACAAGATACTGCACTCCCGCCACCGTCATGCGAGTGTATGGCTTCTTGGCTGATACAAAAAGTGGCTTATTTGCCAACTCTTCCATCGTCAGTCCCTCTCTACTCATCCGCCAACGCAGGTAACGGTATAGGTGGAAGCACGCAGCATCCGATATGTACAGATGACGTTCTTTTCTACCCTTTCCCATCACTTTAAACTCTTGCTTATATAAATCTATATCTCCCACATTTAGGCTACATAGCTCCGATACTCGCACACCTGTGGCATATAAAAACTCTATAAGTGCTCTGTCCCGTGGACGAACACAGGCCATCCGAAGTGCTTCCAGCTCCTGCGCCGAGAACGCTTTTTTGATGGTGCTCTCGATCCGGAGCGACTCAATGCGTGCCACCGGATTATCCTTAACCAGATTCTCTTTTTGCAAAAATGTCCAGAAACTATTGAGATAACGCATCCGTCCTTGTAAAGTAACCATACTGATTTTGTTCCGCTCCCGGAGCATTCCAAAGTACCAGCGCAGATCCATCGTAGTGATATCCTCAATATTCTTTCGCAGCGCATTCCGGCAGTTGGTAATCTCCCGGATATATTGCGCCAGTGTATTATCCTGACGCCCAGACACCTTTTTAGAAGCGACAAACAGCCGCATTTTTACGGTGTCGTTATCGGTGCCGGTCGCCTGGAGTTCATTTTTCTCTTCCGCCACCCGCACACCGTGAAAATTGATATACAGAACATTCTGCAGCTTATCCAGCTGCTCTTCATCCAAGCAGCTACTCATTGCGTTTACCACATTCATTAGCAATTCTTCAATCATACAAAAATCTCTCCTTCCTGATGCTTCAAGAGTACCAGATTAGAGAGATTTCGTAAAATTTACTCAGTTAAATCTTCATTTTAGATATATCCCATCATTTTCACGGGGGCACGAAAATGGTTTTTAGTTTCTCTTTTGCCACGTGGCTGCATTTGGACTAGCGGTATAAATACATCCACTAGAACTGATTGCCACTATCAGATAATTCCAAACAAAAGCAATAGTAACATTTTGATCCGGAGCTAGAGTTACATCCCAGTTTATAATTCCAATCACAGGGATACTGCCATTTTTGCTATATGTTTTAAATATATCGCCGATGCTGGCAAGCGAAGAAATGTTTGCTATTTTTGCTCTTCCGGGCAAGTCGCTATTTCATGGTAATTTGAAATTCGTACTTTTCCCACGTTGCACTATCCGTATTATAATTCTGAATGATACGTCTGTTGCCCAAATAATGTGTATATTCCTGGGAAAAATATGCGCTTGGATAACCAGTTGACCAATAAACTACGAGTGTGAAAGCATCGTTAAACGGACAGTTTTTTAAAGTAGCTGCAATAGCGTTGCTGTTACAGCAGTAGTGTCCCGGAGTCTTGATAGTATACATATCTGTTCCGGCTTTTATTGCTGTTCCAGAATTTCGCGGCCACAGCTCGCTATTTAACTGAGTAACCGCCTTCTCTGCCGCCACCAGCCTTTTATCCAGCGCCGCGCCCTGCGTTCCCGCCAGAACGGTGGAGGCATCCGTAGCTAGAAGGTTATTTACAATCTTATTTTTATTGATAAGCTCATTCATTACCTTGTTGGCAATCGCATCAATCAGAGCCTGCGCGGTACTCTCCCCTAAGGCACTCACTACCAAACCGTATGTATCGGTGGTCTTGACTTTCGCAGCTGTTCCGTCAAAATCGCCCAAACCCTGAGCAATCTTTTTCGCTTCCGCTGCCGATGCTGCCGCTTGTGTCTTAGATGTATCTGCCGCCTCTGCACTGCTTGCCGCCGCTTCCTTTGACGTTTCCGCTGCCACCGCGCTTCCGGATGCCTCACTCGCTTTGCTTGTGGCAGTTTCGATCGCGGACTGGATATCATCAACCGCTTTCTGTGCATTCTGCGATGCGCTAGAAGCATCCTCGGACGCCTGATTAACATTCTGCACCGTATCGTTCACAGTTCCTTGTATCTTCTCAAATGCCGCCACATTTGCCGCCCTGACATCCTTGCCGTAAGCCGCATCTTTCCAGGCTTTAATCTCTCCGCTTAAATCAATGTTATCAACCGCCATCTTTAGCCCTCCAATCCATCAACCAGCTCCTGTGCGTAGTTCGTCACTGCTGCCACGCTTTTAAGGATGTCTTTGTCCACTATGATACGATCCAGGCGGACGTTGTCCTTTGTGATAACTCCCTCATCGTTGATCTCACTGTAAACGATGCTCGCCCGCATTCCTGCTGCCGTCTCAAAGGTTGTGATTGCCGTTACTTTTTTCATTTTATCAAGCCCTCCATATATTTTTGATAATATTCAGTACCAGAGATTCCCAACGTCTCTTTCTGCCGCTTCTCTTTCCGGTTCCATCGGTCAAGACGCTCCTGCTCATGACCTGCCTGTTTTGCCTTAACCTCCCAGTCAAACCCAGCCCCCGGCGGTCCCTGCACCACAAAGCGCTCCGCTGACCGTTCAGAGACATAAAACAGCGCATCCGCATATCCTTGTAAAAACACTTGATATTCTCCGGATATGACCTGCGTAAGCATCGGATCCAGCCAAACATAAGATTGTCCATCCTCACCTATCTGCCCGCTGCCAACATCTCCAAACATCGGGGATGCTGTCTCATAAGCTGACAAGCAAAGCTTTCCATAGTTTGACGTCTGCACAATCCGGTGCTTTTTTCCTGTTACATTCAGATCTCCGCCGACCGTCGCATCTCCGGCAACATACATTTCATCCGGATTCAGTCCCGCTGTCGTCCCCCCGTTTTCATTGACTTCGAAAGAAAAGCTGCTCAACGCTGCATAATTTCCGTCCAGATTTTCTCCTGTCCCATCAAATACATACACAGAATCGCTTGTTAAATGCGTGCTGCTTCCCTGGTTATCTTCCATGATTCTGATATTCGTCCATCTGTCATCTCCATACGCGATATTAAATTCTGTTGTTGTTTTATTTCCAAATACCCTTAAACTCTGGCTATCCAGCTGACATACTACCACACCGCTGGAATCTAATGCTTTCATAACACCGGCCGCGTCATTTTTTCCACCAAGCATCAGTGTTCCGCCCTTGATGCGGTCTGCATACATAGTTCCGGATGTAATAAAGTCTGCTATCAGATTTCCATCTATTGTCCAGGCGTTCCGATACACGCCATTGTATCCGCTGGTAGAAAATCCGATGCCATTCTTATTGAGCCGGATCACGTTCTTAGCATCGGCTTTCGTCGGCGCGTCCAAAATTAGAATTTCCTCTGGCTGACCGTTCTCTGAGCGTCCAATTACCACATAACCGCCGAGTCCGCCGCTGATGAGCTGCGTTGCATTATTAATCTTCTGGTCGATGCCCTTTGTCGCCGCCTGTCCCACCTGCTCCACCTTCGCAGATAATTCCTTTTGGGATTTCGCCATGCTGCCAGATAACGTAGCAATCGTGCCGCCCAGAGAAACTGTGTCTTTTCCTGGCTCCTGCAGGTTTCGCGTACGTTCTTCCAGGATATACATAACATCCACACCGTGAGGACGGGATATTACCTTTGTCCAGTACCCTGTTTTCAAACGCTTGATATCGACATCCACATTCGCCAGATCCACCGCCGTCAGCTTTAAAACATCACTCAAATAGATGGACTGCTCCAGATACGCCCGCGCCTTTTTGATGAGGTTTTCCGGCAGTGTGACATCCTCCCATTTGTGCTGACGGAAGATCCAGCCGTACCGCTGCACCGCATCCTCATCATAAATAAAGTCTTTGCCGCCATTCACGGATGTAATATCGACTGTTTTGGTGGTACTCTCTCCGCTGGAGGAGGTGTCTTCCAGGTCTGCGCCGGTCGGAATCAGCGCAGTAAAAAGCTCCGTGGCATCCTGCGTCTTGCTGTAATCTGCCAGATTGACGCCGTACCGGATAACCTGATCGTTTGTCCCGCCGCCATCCGTCAGATAGTCCAGATAGCGCTTTCCAGCTTCGCACCGGGTCCTGAGATATCCGCCGTGGGTCTTTACCAGCTTATCCCGCAGGCAGTCCAGAGAGCACGAATAATCAGAGTTGCTACGGTTAATGTAGTTGTTGCTATCTACCACATTGACGCGCCCCAGAAGATACTGTTTACGTGCCTCTACCTGTTCATTGTGAACCTTCAACACCTGAGTCATAAACTCCACAATACTGCCCTGGAACTCAAATGGCCGGATGATGCTGTCGCAGAGGTATGCGAGATCTGATTCGCAAGTAATTTGATGTGTCCGGTTAAACTCTTCTTCTGTCGTCATGCTCCGCCCTCGGAAGATCTCCATTCCGTCCTCATAAACAAATAATTCGGAAGACAGTGGCAGAATCTTGTCATAATACGGATGCTTCGGCGTAATCTTAAATTTAAGATACCCCGGAGAGTTGCCGGCATATTCTTTCAGCGTTGGATTCTCCAGCCGGAGAACCTGGTTCAAAAGCGGATATTCCTTTCCATCCGTAACCACTGTAACTTTATACATCTACAGTACACCTCCTCTGAAATCAATCGACACGGTGCCGGTGCCAGTAAATTTCATAACGTTTGTTCCGGATCCCAAGATGATGTCATAGTTTTTATTGACTCCTTCTGTCAGCTCAAACGTCTTACCGCCCACCTCTACCGTCATGGCCGCACTGCAGGTGATCTCCGGAACTATCGGCATATCAGATCCGGTCACATCAACCGACAGGGAACCGGAGATTAATATGCCACTATATCCTCTGACTATGCCGTTCTCGAATGAAAACGGATCCCACAGCCAATTTTCCGCCGCTGTGTACCGTTCCATTTTAAATGGCTGCACATCGCCAGTAATCACAAAATCCGCCAGCACATCATTGCTTTTTGTCGTCTGCAATGAAAAACGCCCCTCATAGTAATAGTTCGGATCGTCTGGCAGAACGCACTTGATAACCTTTCCGTGCAACGTCTTGGCGATTTTACTGCTTAAATCATGCCATTCCGTGTAATCGTCAAACAGGGAAAAATTCAAGGTCAGCGTTCGGTTTTTATAACAAATCTGGCCGTTTACCTCAGACAGATCCAGGAGCCCGTTCGCTCCTGGAATATCTAACAGATCCGTCTTAGCTTCGGGGAAGGAAATATTTATCGATTCCAATTTCAGCCCCCAGTCTGTAAAGGTTTTTATATCTGCCATCTGCACATCTGGATAAATCATCGTTCACTCTCCTTCCGCGCTCGTTCAATCTCGGTATCCACTGTAGGCGCTACAAGTGTGCCTACTTTTTCTCCATCCATTGTCACATCTCCGGTTATGCTGCCTTTTTCGAGGACAACCACTGTGCTTCCTTGTCCGCCGCCCGGCGTTGGTGCCGGCGGTACCTGATTCCCTGCTACCACAGTTCCGGATCTCTGTAATGCAATTCCCTGCATACTCTCCACCGCCCTCTGAGCAGAGCCAGCCGACGTTTTTTCCAGATTCGGTGTTTCTGCCACGATACCGCTCTCAAATCCGGCGATCATGTTCTTACCGATAACGTCCCGCATCAGCTTCGATGGGGAATGAATACCAAGGAAATCCTTTGCCGCGTCAAACGCTTTCTTCGCTGCATTCTTCGCCGCCTCTGCCAGCTTTCCAACCGAACCCGTGATTCCGGCTGTAATGCCTGTGATGATATTCTTTCCGATATTGCTCCACGACTGCCCTGTGAATCCCTTGACGATGCTCTGAACGCCATTTTTCGCAAGACCTAAGAGTTTGGACGGCAGCGATGTGAGAGCACTCACAATGCCACTCAGGATGCTGGTAGCCGCTCCTTTAATCGCTCCGAGCATCCCTTTTAGACCACTTGAAATTCCTTCACCTGCCTTTTTGGCAATTTCAAGAAGCTTTTGCGGTAAACTCTGTATTGCTCCAACAATTGCTTTGAGTATCTCTGCAGCAGCTGAGGCAATCGCACCCACCATTGATATAATGCCATTTCTCAGCAGCGTAATAATATATATTCCAGAATTAACCCAGTTAAATGCCTGCAAGGTACTTACGATCGCCTGGATAATTTGCGGCAAGGCTGCAATAAGATCCGGAATTGCCTGAATCAGTCCTTTTCCAAGAACCACTATCAACTGTACACCGGCCATTAACAGCTTTGGTGCGTTGTCATTGATGATTCCGGCAATGTTTATGATGATCTGCGGAACATACTGAAGCATCGCGGGCAGCCCGTCCATCAGACCCTGTGCCAGCTTTAATATCAAATCAATGCCGCCATCAACCAGTTTTCCGGCGTTGGAACGTAAGTTTTCGGTAAAGCCCTCTACCAGCGGAAGCCCCTGTTCGATAATCGATGGAAGATTCTCAGCAAATGCATTCGCCATCTGACCGGCAGCGTCGATCATTCCCATGACACCGCCAGTTTTGAAACCTTCTGTCAGATTTGATACCGCATCAATTCCTAGCCTTGTGATATCCGTCAAAGGTGCTTTTAAGGATTCGTATATTTCTAGCGCCAGTCCTTGAGCTGCCGAACTGAGAATTGTAAGCTGTCCCTCCAGATTGTTCTGCATGGTTTCTGCCATTGCCGCCGCAGCGCCATCGCAGTTTTCGATCGAGCCTGCCAGTTTTTCATAATCCGCATCTGACGCGTTGATGATCGCCAGCATTCCGGACATAGCTTCTTTTCCAAACAGGGTCGCAGCCGCTTCCTCCTGCATCGCCGCCGTCATGCCATCCAACGATTCTTTACCGAGGGAAGATGCAAGCTGATATAGCTCTTCCTCCGAGAGCTGTCTCTCTTTCGTCAGCTTGATTCCAAGCTTCTGCTTTGCCTGAGCCTTAATCTCTTCTTTGGTCATATCCTTGATAAGCTCAATGCCTTCAAGGTATGCTATCTGTGTATTCCGCTGCTCTCCGCTTAACCCGGACAGACTGTCCGCCAGCCCCTCCGCGGTAAGGCGTTGTTCTGCCATCGCGTAGTTCTGGGCGCGCTCCGCATCCGTGGTAATCGCAAACTTGTCCCTCAGATCCCCGATCAACTCTCCGAATGGCTTAATGCTTCCGTCAGCATTTTGGATCGATATGCCAAGCCGCTCCATGACGCCCCGCATATCATCCGTTGGCTTTACCATGTTTACCAGCGCCGCTTTCAGGGAAGTACCTGCCTGGCTGGCTTTGATACCGGAGTTCGCCATCAATCCGACCGCCAGCGCCACATCCTCCGCCGAATATCCCATCGCGCCAGCGACCGGAGCCACGTATTTAAACGTCTCGCCCATCATGCTGACGTTGGTGTTTGCGTTGGAGGACGCCTGTGCCAGTATATCCGCAAAATGAGTAGAATCCTGTGCCGACAAGCCGAACGCAGTAAGTGCGTCTGTGACAATATCAGAAGTCGTAGCCAGATCTTCGCCGGATGCTGCAGCAAGGTTCATGATACCCTCGATGCCGTTCAGCATATCGCCGGTTTTCCAGCCCGCCATCGCCATATACTGCATCGCTTCGGCGGACTCGGTGGCGCTAAACTTCGTCTTTGCGCCCATCTCTTTCGCTTTATCTGTCAGGGCTGCCAGATCCTCTCCGGTCGCACCGGAGATCGCCTCAACTTTCGACATCCCCGATTCAAAACTCATACCAATATCGAGGACAGCTCCCGCAGCATTCTTCGCCTGGGAGACCACTTCTGTCAGCATATTTCCGAGAAGAACTGAAAAAGCATTGCTCCAAGTTTCGCTAACTCTCTTCGAATTTTTTTCGTGAGAGTCTCCTATATCCTCTGCATCATCCTCTAGCTTTTTTTTGCTTTTTTCGCTGTAAACCCCCATGTCTGAATAGGCTTTTTTATACGAATTTGGGATGTTATATCCTTGCTTTTGATACTCTTCCGCTATCTTTTTCGCATCTGCTTTTAATTCATTGACGCTTTTTCCACTCTCTTTTGCAAGTTCTTCAAAAGTCTTTTTTGCCGACTTCTCTGTCTCTTGCAGTCCTTTTTTTATCCCACTGCCGTCCAGCTCTGTGCCAATCTTTACAGTTCCATCATAAGCCATTTATTCCACCTCACTTTTCAGTGAGAGAAATCATCGGCTCATAATGGCTCTACTTGATTTGCTCTCCATTCTTTATCTTGATTTCAAATTCTTTTCCACAATTCCGCCCTTTACATGGGACGGTTACTCCATGACACTCTGATTTTTCGGTAAAAAAAATAAGCATGGAGTAGCCGCAGTAAGGGCACTTTACCCGTTTTGGCATTCTTCCATCCTTCTTTTCACATACGCCCGCATATCTGCGTTACGCTTTGCCAGTCTCAACCGGCTATCCATCGTTGCCTGCGGCTCTTCCAGGGAATAAAGTGTCCGCATCTGCTTGATATACGCTTTTTGCTCTTTTCCCATTCCTTTGGTATCACAGGTCCGCCAGTACATGACCTTCGCCATCCGGGTGTTTTCGTCCAGTGCCTCAAACATCGCCAGGAACTCCCACCAATGCAGGGAGTCGTTCGGCGTCTGCCTGAGATTGATGCCGTACTGCTGCCGGAATGCCGCATAAATCAGCGGGGCATCCTTCAAAAAGCAATACCCCCGCCGCGTTGTCCGGCGTTTGGAACCGCCACCTTTCCGCGCTGGTTCTCCGCCTCGATGGAACCACAGCATATAATCTACCGCAGCATCCAGATCCGGCGGGATATTTCGAACGTAGAACAGATTCAGCGCATTAAGCATCTTCTGTTCATCGCTAATATCCTGCCGGAACATTTCTATTTCTGCTGCCATCATCGTCCGATAACCAAAGGCTACATCATACACCACTCCACCAATGGTTGCCTTACTGGGAAGCCTGTCAAAAGTTACAGACCATTTCATCATTTGATTTTATCCATCGAAAAGCCGAGCGCCTCTTCTTTCTGCTTTGCAACCTCGTGAAGCATCTCGATGTAGACATTTTTTGCTTCTTCCACATCGTCGCAGTCTTCGAGGACATCCTCTCCGGTAGCTTCTTTCACAAAATTGCGGAACATTTCGATAGTGGCTGACATGATTTCTGTGAGTTTCCCCTTGCGGTTGATTTTCTTCTCGCTTTCAGCCATGTGGTCAAGGGCTTTTTCCATTGTCGCCGCATCCTTTAAACGGGTAATCCTAAAATCTACTTCTCTACCTCTGATCTGCATCTTTCATCCTCCTATTCTGCCGAATACGTATACTCTTCCGGTTCTGATCCAATCTTCTGCAGGTTGATATCGATAGACGATGATTCTCCCGCATTGCCGCCGCCCTCTGAATTGACGATTACGGACACCTGACCTTTCTCACCTTTACCATTGAGCATACAGAAGTACACATAATTCGTTACCGCTGCGTTACCTTTCGCATATTTCATCGCATGGGACAGCATGAAATCCTGCGCTGGATCGCCAATATAACGATCACCGGATACCGCAAAGGATCTTGCTGTTCCAGTCTTCTGGGTAGATTTTCCGGCACGGATATAGGTTTTTTCTGACGTTACCGGGTTAAGATTCGCATCCAGACCCTCGACACCCATCTGCACAACCTCATAATTTTTTACTTCTGTAGTTACTCCCGCTGACGACTTGGTATCAATCGCCAGTACCCAGTCATCTGCCGTTACCCAGCCTTCATAGGACGCGTTCGGCGTTACGCCTGCCATTAATTCACTAATTTTCATCGCTTGTCTCCTTTCTCAAAATAGACAATCCGGCACTGTACCATGTACCGCGCCATTCCTTCCTTTACATTGACGCCCGCCAGATTTGGCATATTCTGGAGCGTCTCCATCTTCTTTATCTGGCAACTATTCGGAAATTCCGGATAGTTGCGCTTTTTATTCTGCTCTTCCAGCCAATCCATGAAAGCCTGGGCGAAATTCATCGCCGTGAGGTTCAGATCGTCCGTATCGGTCGAATACGGCTGCACAATTATAATCGAGAAACCATATTCTTTTTCAGACCCCCAAAGATACTTTTTAAGCAGCTTGTCCGAATAGTTTGTTACCAGCGAAATGCCGCTGTAATCATCCGAATAGTTAAATTCCAGGTACTGACCCGCCAGCTCCTCGGCTTTTGGTTGGAAGAACGCCGTCACTGCATCATGCTTTGTCATGTCACTTACCTCCGAGATAGTTTTCCAGTGCCCGCACCAGATCGCCCTTGCGCGCCCTCATCATAGCCTTGTCCCATTCGGATGTAGCCTGCGGGTGGCGGAAATGGCTGTATTTCAGCTTCTTTCCTGTGGAGGACTTGTGAGGCGGAGAATAATATCCCATCACAGCGCCGCCATCCATCAATGGATAGTTCGGACCGTATGCCACGCCCTTGTATTGGTAATGAGCATATGGCGATTGATACTCAATCACACCAGTGTCTCCCTCTACACGGACGCTGACATTCTGGGCAAGTGCCAGGCTGTCAGCCGGAACATACGGATCCATCAGCCGTTTTGCCTCGTTGGCGAGAAACAGAAGACCATCATTGCCCCTTGTTTTCTCTTTGGCAATCTGATCCGATGTTTTATTCCATTTGATTTCGACATCCATCATCAGCCCCCCAGTCTGTAGTGCTTTGCCATCCGATAGGCGGTGTTGTCTGAATATGCGCTGACAAGAAACGCATTCGGCTTATTCCGGCGCAGGACTTCCGTCGCCGTGTTAGGGCTTTTTCCAGTGATCTCGTCCGCACATTCGCCTAACACTACTACATCCCCCGGAGACGCCGAAAAATCGCTTCCGGCCGCTTCCAGAGGAATACGTACTGTGTAGGTGTTCGTCTGCGATGCTTCGGTATCATTCTGAACCACGGTGATCCCAGACTTCCAAAAACATTGCTCGAACACACTCTTGCTCCACGCCGTTCCAACCTTCCGGAATACTGTAATTATCTGATTGTAATTCGGGTTCATTCTCACACCCCCCGATAAAGCAGTGGCGTATTTCCCAGATACCGGCAGATGATCTCCCGGCACTTTTTCCGTTTCCCCTCTTCGGTGTAAATCGACCGTGACAGGTCAATCGTGCCGGATTCTCCGTCGTTGGAATACGATGTCAACGGACCGCCAAAATCAGATGCACTCTGCGAAGCCTTGTCCGCCCGATAGAGCAGTTCTGTCAGCTCACAGGTGCAATCTTTCACATCATCCGTCAAAAGGCTGTCATTCGCCTTAATTCGGTCGAATGTATAGCTGTCTACGATCCGCTCTGCCTGCTTTTCCCAGAACAGGAAATCCGCATCCGGCACCGCAGGGGAACGCCCCTGCAGATAACCAGAAATGTAATAGTCCCGCGTTGCATAAGCCATTGCATCAGCTCCTTACTAGGCCTGCGCTACCAGAGTGATCGCCTTGTTTACGGCAGAAGCGTTAACTGTGAACGTCTCTGTTACCGGAACAAAACCTTTCTTCGTGATCTTTGCTACATAGGTGCCTTTTCTCAGGTTAAATTCTGCTTTACCAGCCGAATCTGTCTTAAGGATCGCACCATCTACGTTGATACGGACATCCTCATAAGCCGTCGGGCTGGACTCTTTGCCATCCGTTACCGTAAAGGTTACCTTCTGGGTAACAGCCGGAGTGCCCGGCTCCAGATAAGCAAATGTACAGCCGGTACGATCCTCATTGAGGCGGGTTGCCGGATTCGGGAGCGCCCAGCCCATGCGGAATACTACACGAAGCGCAATCATATCCTGCTGTGCCAGGTTATAAACGATATCCTTCGTATTCGGATCCTGGATGACGCCCTCTGTCAGCAGTTTTACGGTAATATCCTGGCGAATCGCGTAAACAGCCTTGGAGAAATCGCCGACAACCAGCTGTGCGATATCCGGCATGAAGGAACCGTTCTCCGGGAACTGGATCGGTACGCCATCCAGCGCATACTTGCTGGAATCCTGCATATTATGTGTGAAAATCGGCTGCTTGTTTGAATCACGCAGTCCTCTCAGCTTGGACTTGAACGTCATCGGGGCGATTGCTCCGGTTACCGCATAGCCATCATCCTCAACTTTGGAAAATACGCCGCCCTCTCCAAGGGTCAGATCGTAGTAGTCCTTGCCAGAGGATGGGGAAACATTGTTCCCAGCCTGGCGCGCCAGGGTGATGATATCTGCCTGCCACTCTCTCGGTCTGTTATCGCCAAAGATAATTGCCGCATCGACTCTCTGACCGATTGCCTCATTGACTCTTGGGGTAATCTCGCCCAGAATATCAATCTCGGCATCATCAAATACAGACTCCGGGATCGGCACGATAACCGCCAGCTCTGCCGCAGTCAGATATACATTATCCCATGCCTGCATAGAAGTCTGCTTCATTCCGGTGTCGCCATCCACCCAGTATGCGGTCGGAAGGAAGTCCAGAACGCGGATACGGGTCTGCTTGGATGTCATGTTTGGAAGCTTGCGCGCCATCCCCATGAATGCGGACTGTTTCGGTGCATCCTGGAAGATGGTAGATACAATCTGCTCACGGATTAAAGCTTCAACTGCTGATCTATCTGTGATATTTACTGCCATATTTTACTCTCCTTTTCCGAACAGGTTTCTCAGTGCTTCGTTCGCCTGTTCTCTCTTTGTCTGTGCATCGTTATTGATGCCTGATGTGCTGCTTACCACTCTCGGAACCGGCGCAGAACTGCCAAACAGGTAATCATTATCCTTTTTAACCGCTGCCAGAGCCGCGTCAATGTCCTGTGTCTGATTCTTCGATGCCTTTAAGCCATCCACATCCAGAAGCGCCATGATCGCGCGCTCGTTCTTGCCGGATGCCTTCCGGATCGCCTCCTTGACCGCCGCATCAAACGCATAATCAGATTTGATTTTCTCGATCTCCGCATCCTTGCCCTTCATCTGCTCGGATAATTCATTGATTTTGGTCTGGAGTCCCGCTGCATCGATCCCCTCCATCGCTTTCAGGGATGCCTGCGCGGTCGCAAGCTGGTTTTTGTAACCATCCCTCTCCGCCGTCAGGGAGTTCACCTGCTTTCCAGCCTCCGCCATGATATAATCAATCTGTTCCTGTGTCAGTCCTTTTTCCTTGAGTGTCTCAGTCTTAAAAATTGCCATGCTGCTTCCTTTCTCGGCTTTTTGCGATGGGTAGCCGTCCATCTTAAAAGTAGGCTTTTACGGCAGCCACGCCAAAAGAGTATAAAAATAACACGCATTTCTGCGTGCTGATAACTGATTTTGGTTATAAAAATACCACCTATCTGCTGACGGGTGGTATTTAATCGTCCCTATGGTTCGGACATTGCAAGCATATCTTTTTATAATCTGGAGTTTCTAACACCTTCTCGGGAATTGTCCATTCTGGTGCCAGCCCTTCCACATTCATGTGGATGTCATAGCATATTCCTTCATCAATTTCCGTATCCATTAACGGACAGCTAAGTTTTTTTATTGCCATATCATTCTGCCACCACAAATCAATAACCATGCCACTTGCAATTCTTACATATTGTTTCCCAGTCGGATTTTTTCTTAAATCTTAACGGGACAGTTTCTTTCTTTATGATCCCATCTACCGCATCTGAGTTTTCAATACAATCAATATTTTCTATTTCTACATCCACCAATGGACATAATACAACATCAGGCGCCTCCATGCTTTAACACCTCCATCGCTGCCTCAGCAGCATCATCGTATTGCTCTCTCTTAAACGCTGTTCTGATAGAATTGTTCTCGTTATTAACAAAAGCCGCACCTTTATCACTGTAATAATTCGTAAATGCTCCATTCCATTTTGTTGTCGAAAACAACGCATTCTGAATATAACTTTTAGCTTCTAATTCCGTCACGCCGTGGTTTCTTTCTTTGTTTACATGAGCATCATCAAACGACAGCTTACTAACATCCGGAATGCTTGGATTCAATGTGATTTCTCCCCTCATTCCGGCTTGCTTTATACCTGCCTTTATTTTATCATTTTTCTCCGACTCTTCAAGCCTTTTCTGTTCTGTCTTTGTCGGTGTAAACCGTCCGCGCAGACCATCTTGTGTGATCCGCTGCTTCTGCTCCGGCAGATGCATTGCCTTTGAAAAATCCGCGTATTTCTGCAACTGTCCCTGATACTTGGCTTTCTTGAGGATAACATCCTTTTCATCTGCACTGCCCGCCTGCAACAGCTTTACCTGCTGCCGAGTCGCCCGCATATTCCGTTCCATCTTACGCTGTTCCTGTAACGCCTCATAAGTGGTGTAAGACTTGCCGTAGTAATCTTTCGGAGTGTTTTCCTCGTCTAGCATCTCTTGCAGCTGATCGTCGGTGTATGTCCGCGTGGACACGCCAGGGATAAACGGACTGTAATCATGATAGCAGTTTGCTCCATGCAATCCAGTCACTGTACCGAGTCCGCAAACGCTCTGAAGCTGCTCCATCGTCCAGACACGCCCTTGCCAGGGCTGATGCGACGGACGGGCACCTACATGATAGGACACCTCATAAGTGTTTGTCCCGAGGTCTGCTGCCACCTGCTCATTTATCTTGCCCTGCACCTGCCGGAAGCCGGTCATAACCGCCCTTCTGGCCGCCACATCCACGCGGCTGTGAACGCCTGAATCATAATCGATCCACCGAAGTCCTGAGTTCGTCATGCGGCTCACCATCCGTTTGAGAACGGTGCCATAATCAAAACCGCCAGAGTGTATATCCAGCACTGCATTATCCAACGTAGATCGGTAAAACGTCATGAGCGGCGATGCCTGGATGCGCCCGTCGGGTCCGCGAATCGCGAAGCCCATTGAACCGGCGATATTCTTATATTCTCCAGAAAGCTGAGACTTGACCGCTTCGGTCATCCGGATGAGCGGCGTGTTCTCTTCGAACGGCAGCATCTTGACGCCGGATGCTTTGTAGGCTCTGGAGTGCTGATAATACTGCTCATATACTTCATCTGAAAAAATGTGTTCCATTTCCTCGTCACTCTTCTGCAGTGTTTCCTGCACCCAGTCTTTTATTTCTGATTCTGCCTTTCCGAGTTCCTCCAACCTCCGGATCTGCCAGTCAGACGAAGCGGTCGAAAAGCCTGCGTCTTTGATTCGCCTGGCAACATCCGACATGATCCGGATCTCCAATTCTGAAAACAGATTTCCAGTTTTCAGCGCCAGCCTTTCAAGTTCTCCCTGCGTCACTCAATCACTTCCCCTGTGCTGCTGATTTCACTGATTGCAGCTTTGGCTTCCTCTTCGGTTTCTCCGTACCATTTCATCCGGTACTCATACAGTGCCATCGCTCCCATTGCTACATCGGCACGATCGTTGTCGCGCTCGGCCTTGGCGTCAACTACGATGGAATCATCCCACTGGAAAGACAAATGATAAGCTCCGGCAGGGCACAGATGGTAGATGTCGCACCAGAATGCCATCGCGTCAACCAAATCTGTCAGCGCTTTCTGCAAAGCTCTCTGGCAATCCGAAATAAAATCATAAGATCGCTGCTTGCTGGCTTTGATTTCCTCTGCCGTCTTGTCCGTGTTGTTTGGATCTGACAAAGTGCCGTAAGCCAGGTTGCACCGGAACTCAATCAGGCGCATCTGTTGATTCCAGCCATTGTAGTACGCTGTGTCGCGGATAGCCGGAGAAAAGACATCCAGAAGCGGCTTGTCCTGCGCGCCAGCGGCATATTCGACGCCCCTGTACAAACGTTCCTTGCCGCCCGGATACTCATAGCTGTTTGTATCTGGATTGTATTTAAGCAAGCTCTGAGCGATATGCACCGCCGTTTCCTTGCTGTCATACTCCCAGTTAATCTGCGAATATCGCCGATCTGCGTCCTCAATCTGTTTAATTGCCCGTGAATAAACAGAAACGCCCAGCGGACTGCCGGAATCTTTGTTATTTCCAAGCGGCACCGCAAAATACCCAATCGGCAGCTTGCTGACACCAGAAAACTGCATTTCTTCCGCCAGTTCCGACCATCTTGGAACGCTTCCGATCGGAATCTCCGAACCTAAAGTTCCCTCTGTCCTCGCCACGAAGACCCGGTTCTTAATTGAGAGCGTGTCTCCATCCAGCGAATACAGTTCGATTCGGCTATAAATGGCATTGCCTTTCCGGAACTGATCCAAAAAAGCACAGCGCGTCATTTTCTCAGAGTCAAAATCCAGTGGGAAGAACATGTCTGCCTGAATGTACTGGATCGCGATACCGTTTGCGGAAACATACGGCTTGAAGACCATGCTGCCTTTCGCAAAGGCATATTCTGTCTGAACCCGGAGCTTTCCAAGAACGCTTTGATATATGCTGTTTAGAAAATCCGCTCTCGGACTGCCCTCAACCTTGCTCTGTAATTCCAGAGTCGTAAGTCTGGCAATCTCTCCCGCCACCGTTGCCGGGATATTCGCGTTATCTATCTCATGGAGCCACGGAGATTTTTCTTCATACATCCGGGACCATAATTCAATCAAGGCACTGCTCCGCCCAGACATGGCAAAATCAATCTGCTCATTTCCGAGGACTTTCCGCAATGCCTCATACATTTTCGTATAATTCATTTTCATCACCCATATTTAATAAGCTGGCTGATCCGCCGCTCCAACGTGTATTCAAAACTATCCAGTGAGTCGATATCACTGGTACCATCATCCAACCGGACATTCTTTGTCAGTTCTTTTGGATCCCACACTGCTGTGCACAGCGCATTTACCAGACTGTTGCACTCTCCCCCAACATACCAAAAGCGCCCCTGCGCCATCAGAATAAGCACCGCGTTGATACGGTCATTGATGGGAGCTTTCAGGGCATTCTCAACCCTTATCCATCCGAGACCATTGCGTCGGAGACTGCTCCGAATGCCAGCGATTAATGTCTGCTCTGCGCTATCCGCATACACCGTCGTGATATAGCCGTACTGCCCTAAGACTTTCTGGACGAAGTTACAGAACATATCTCCCAGCATCTGAGGATCTATCTCTATCTGGTTGCCCGACTCATCCTTGCATCGAATCCACTCCGATGCAAGCGCCACCACATTGTGGTAACTTCTTGTAATGGCGGTAGCCGTGAATGAATGCCCCGACCCGCTGCCACCGAAGTCAATCCCCAGATTGATCTCCATGAGGTCCATTGGCTTGCCCTGAATCTCGAACGTGCTGGATCCTGTGCTGATAGCATCTGCAAAACGGCGGTAAATCAGACCCGTTGCCACCACGCGCATCCCCTTGATATCCCGAAGATACCAAATCGAATTAATATCGTATCGGCTCTCAATCTCATGCAGACGTTCCGGCGTGATGTTGATATTATCATAGATGGTACAGTGCATATAATTGTACCCGCCCGGGAACTCCCCCGCCTCCTGCTGCTTCTGGTATCGGTCGATGTACTCTGAGTAGATGGCAGCACGCGGGTTATCCGGGTTTAAGTCCCAAAAGACCTTTAAGCGTTTCGCCGCCAGCTGACGGTTAAACGCCTCCTTGATGGTTTTATCATGATGCAAGTTGATCTCCGTGGCAATCCACATACCGTAAGAGTTGCCTCGGATCTTCTTATAGCTGTCTTCCTTGCCGCCACCTGCGAAGATGATTATCTTCTGTTGCCAGCGCGTCGATGGTCCCTTGACAAATAAAGCCTCATTGTCTTTGTATTTGCCCCAGTGGCATTGACCTCGGAAAATCCACTCCAACCCCAGACCATTACAGTCCCCGATGTTCAGCTTGGCGTTTCCGACCGTCGATCCGGTTGCCAGGTGGATTCGATCCGGAGCCGTTTTCAGTTCATGAGCGAACGCGAATATGTTGTCCACCGTTTTACCGGCACGAACAGCGCCCTCCGCCACATTGTAGGAACATTCATGGCACTTCCGAATATACTCCTTATGCTTTTCCGAGAACTTAAATTCTATGGTTTTCTTCTTAACCGTCTTACTTGCCATAAATCTCGCCCTCTATCTCATCCAGATCCTCTATCTCTTGCCCCTGTCCGGTTATCTTATCGGTCTGGGCTTTCAGGTGTTCCATCCGGCTCCGCTGTTCGTCAGTGGCTAAGTCCATATGAGCCGCCAGCCATTCCAGCGCTTTCATGCGGTCAGCCAGCTTTACGCTCGCCCCATCTTTACCCTGCTTAACTTCGGCAATGATGCTGCCGTCCACATCGCAGGACTCCCGGAAGCGAACTGTATTGATGACTTTGGTAACTGGTACCTTCTGCCCTGTTTCCTCATCCGTTATCATAACTGGTCCGAACGCTCCCATGACCTGAACCTTTTCCCGCCCGAACTCGACATAATCAGTAATGTCCGCGAATGCGATATCCATGTACTTCTGGAAGATATCAGACTCATCCAGAAGCTCACGGTTAAGGCGCGCCTGCTTTAAGCGCTGGATTTCGGCTCTAACTCCATCTTTCGCCAACAATCTATATCCGACAGATGCCGCCGTTGCATAATCACAACCGTACGCTTTCTGGTAGGCTTTTGTAGTGTTGAAGCATCGAACGTAATACAAGCAAAAAAGCCGTTGCTTGTCATTCAAGTCAGGGTTTTCTATAACCTGTCCCACTTCCTCTGCAACCGCTTTCTTTACTCTTTCCGATCGTTCGTTCTTCTTTTTCGAACGCTCGCTTTTCTTTCCCGAACGTTCGCCATCCCATCCGTAGGTGTGTTTCCACCTGCGGACGGTTCCTTCTGGCACTCCAAGCTGCGCCGATATCTCAACCAGCTTCTTGCCCTGCTGATATAATTCTTTCGCCTGATCTACTCTGGCATCCGGCGCTCTTGCCATACCACCACCTCTCAATCGTGTTTGTTTTTTTACTCGTCATCTTCCGAAAATTTTTTCAAGTCTTCGCCGCTCTTCCCTGATACGACGATCTAAGTTATCAATCACTCCATTTTCTGTGCAGTGCCTCTCGTCTTTATAAGCTATAAAAATTAACTCTCGCAGCTTGTCCATTCGCTCCTCACATCGTTTCTTGTAGGCTTTAAATTGTTCTTTTTCCATCGTTTCTACCTCCTTTTTGAGGCATTATAGCATATCAAAATCACGATTTCTCCCCTACAAAAACAGATGCAAGAAAAGCACCCATCTCGCGACAGGTGCTATCTCGAAAGGATATTTATTACCAAGAACCGCAAAACAAGCGGATCGGCGTGTTGCTCCGCCAAACAACCGCCAAATTGCCGCGGCAGGAATTGAACCTGCACCCACTCCCTGCGGAGTGCTCTACCATTTAAGCTACGCTCGCAATACACACATCTTGCTGGCAGTATGTCTCGAGTCTTCGCTGGGCACCCGTGCACAAAAGCGCCCGCTGTCAAGTTCTAGCCGTGCAAGCTATCCTCAATCTCTCTGAGATAGTGTGTGTTCAGTTCATCCGGAGATCACCCGGAAAATCGGGGCGGAAGGAATCGAACCATCGACGCGCTGGATATAAGCCAGCTGCTCTAACCGACTGAGCTACGCCCCAGGGGGTCCCCGCCGGGACCATCTTCCAGCGGGGTTGAAGTACATACGGAGGAGTTTTCCGTCATCGTGAACCGTCCTCATTCGCCGTCACACGAATGCTTAATACCATACTACTACTTTTATAGCGAACACGACCGAACATTTTTATTTTTCTTCAAAAAATCGGGAATTTCTCATCCGGCATCCATCTTCCGTATATTTAACCCGACGTTTTGGAAACATCCGGTTCAGTCGATAGGCTACTTGAATCCATGTCAATCCCTCCAGATAATAGAAGCGGAACATAATTCTCAAATCAGGCTTTTTAATCGCCTCTATGTACTCCTCTGCCTTTGTCGTTAATTCCAGAAGCTCCGCTTCCTTGGCTGTCAAAAGTTTCCGGTAACGTTCCGCCGCCCGCTTCTTTCTATACAGCATCGGATCCGGAAAACCATTGACCTTGATCGGACCTATCGTTAAATCAGCCCTGCTCCCTTTTACGGTGTCCGCCACAATCGGCGGGTTTTCCAGGAACTTATCCAGCTCCCGGATGCGCCTCCTGATATCTTTTATCTCTTCCATAAGCTCACAGTACTGTATCAGGACTTCTTTGTCCAACGGTACCACCTCCCTCTATTTTTCTACGCGAACCTCAACTGCCCGCCGGTATCCTCACCCAGGCGATCCGCCCGGCAGTTCGGCAGCCGCTTCGCAACGCATAACTCTTTCAGATTCGCCCGCACCAGCGCCGTAGGTATCGGCGGACACACAGCGTTTCCACAGCGTCGCACCTGCTCCGCTCTCGGATAAGGCTTCCCGTCGCAATCCCGGTCGATGATGTAGTCGTCCGGAAATCCCTGGCAGCCGTATAGCTCTTTCGGTTCCAGCATCCGCAGTCCGATATCCACAATCTGATATTCAGTGCCATATATGGTTACCAGCCCGAAACGATCCTGCGCTGTGATAGTATCAAGCGGCGCTTTTATGTCCTGCCCAGTACCGGCACCGTAATACTTCGTCAAAAACGCCCGCACCTCTCCAAAATGCCCCGGGGAGGTCGTCACTGTATGTAATGGCTCCCTTATATCTTGTCTGGTACCGCTCTTATAAAATTTACTGATAAACGATGTAACAAGACCGTATCTGTTCGAACTATCCACCGTCATAAGTAGATCTTTCATTCCTTGACCGCGTGTTTCATTTTGCGTCGTTTCCGAATGGTGCTGGATCAAGAACGGCTCCGGGTTATCCAGAATAAATTTCTTGATTCCACGGGCAATGCGATCCATTGTCTTCTTCGCCAGCGGACGCACCGACCGGACTCCATACTTTTCTTTAATTTCTTCGGCGCTATCGAAGATGCTCGGACATGGGAGTGAAAAATCCAGCTGTGTATACGCCCCCACATAAGGTTTCAGCAAGCCAGCTTTTACCTCCGGGCTGTCTGCCGGTCCGTGGGTACGTCGCGCCCATGCGATCGGCTTGTCATCGCATCGCGCAATCAGGAAGAACCGCTTCCGCATGGTAGGAGCTCCATAATCTGCCGCCACCAGCTCCCGGAACTGCACTTCGTATCCCAAATCAGTAAGCTGCTGGATAAATTTATGAAACGTTTTTCCCTGCTTTGCCTTGATCGGATGCTTCCGACGCCCCAGCGGTCCCCACGCCTTAAACCCTTCGACATTCTCCAACATTATCACGCGCGGACGTACCAGTCCTGCCCAGCGGCAGGCAACCCACGCCAGACCGCGAATAAACTTGTCCTTTGGCTTCCTACCGCCCTTTGCTTTGCTGAAATGCTTACAATCTGGAGAAAACCACGCCAGCGCCACTGGATGCCCGCCACATACTTTGACCGGATCTACCTGCCACACATCCTCGCAGTAATGCTTCGTGTACGGGTGGTTTGCCTTATGCATCTTGATCGCCTCTGGATCATGATCGATCGCGATATCTACACAGTACCCTGTCGCTTCTTCGATGCCGGTGCTTGCCCCGCCACCCCCAGCAAAGTTATCTACTATCAATTCTCCGTTAATCATCGACCTCATTCTCCTCCTGTATAAATTCATCACTGGCTTCCTTTCTCAAAACGAATATTTAACGTACATATACATATTGCTTCCCTCAATAGGATAATAATATGTGCCGTCTCCAGAATCCTCCCATATCATGATTTGATCACACCATTCACCATCCGATTGTTCTTCCCCATGCACTTCCTTCGAAACTCCAAACGAATGTGCGTAAATGCCATCAAAGCCGTTTTCGTTGACCCATTCGTCAAGTTCCTTGAAAAGTTCATTTGCCTCATTCACTAATTTTTCATAACGAGCTGCTTTCTCAGCTATTTCCTTCGATACAGTCATTTTCTATTGCCCTCCTCCGGTACAAATTCTTCGCACGCATCTTCATCGCCCGCCGGATGCCAGTCACAAAACTCGTCATACCAGCAGTTCCAGCACGCTCTATTGCAATTATCATTCATCTCCATGTCCTTTCTTCTACCTCTTCTTCGGTAGCTTCCCCGTCAATAGTTTCTGTTTGATATCTCCACCCAAATTCATATCCACGCATAATGAATTAATTTTGTCGTTTCTGCTCTATTCATCTCAAAACCTCTCCATGATAGTCTTGTAAAACGCATCACAGGCGGCATCCCATCCCCTGGCAAACTCATCGCCCGCATCACAGCCGCCCATCTCTTTTATCAGCTCCAGCACTGCCGCTTTGGGGATGCTGTCCTCCGCATCTTTCTTCATTCCTTCCACCTCCCCAGCAGCCTCATATATCTGCTTATCTCTGCCAACGTTTTGCGGCGATACGCGTAGAAATCGTCCTCGCCCGCCGGTATCTGCCGCCCCATCCGCAGGAGTGTCCGATATCCGGAGCCACTGGTAATCGAATCATATATTGCTATTTCCAGCCCTGGAGCAGCAGAGATCGCGCATTGAAGAATAATAAGTCGTTCCTCTGCAGATGCTTTCATACAGCGCTCCCGGGTCTTCTCCTCATCGCTTTTCAACATTCCATAATCCGCATAAGTCTTATAACGCGTTCTCATGCAGTTCTCCTTCTCCTTTCCGCCTACACCGGCATTACTACCGCCGATCCAGAATCTTCCCGCGGTAATACATCGCCAATTCCGCGTATGTACTGCTGCTTCCGTCGGATGTCCGAACTAGATACCTATGCTTGCTGATTACCCGAACCGTCCGGCGCACGGTCCGCACCTCGCCTTTGGTACGGGTGTCGGCAAGCAACATCACTTTGAGCTTCTCCCCGACCTGCACCCGGTTTCTGGTTCTCTCCAGCTCATCCGGCCAGATGCCGTCTACCATCCGACGCTCATCTGGCTTGTCCAGTTCCTCGTCATTTTCCTCCTCACCTGCACGCGTCAGCAGGTAAACCGCTTTCTGGCCGCGCGCACCGTCACCCTCCTGAATCAGTTCGCCCAGAGCACACATTTTCTTCACCGCAGCTCTGGTTCTCTCCCGTTCCTCGCCGATCGCCTCCGAAAGCTGCCGAAGGGTATTTCTCTTACCGCCCCGAAGCTGCTTCTTGATAGCTGCCTGGCGTTCATCCATGCTTTTCATCGTCCTCTAACTCCCTTCATCCCGTACCCGGTTCCACGGCGCTTCCAGCATCATTCTGTGACACTGCACCCACCATGCCCCACACCATTGCGTCGTAGTCGTATCCATGTTCTTCCAGGTTGTGGAAGCGGTTCTTCTTGGCGACTTCGGCGGCCCCATCCTGCCTCTGCGGATTCTTTTCTCTCCTGTCCCAATTTCTAACCGCTGCTTTCCAGTCCTTCATGCGATTCTTACCGACCATCCAGCCGTTACTGGTGTAAAAGTCAATAAAGCGTGCTGCATCCACGTTCGTGTAGCCCATTTCCCGGCAATATTCACTCACATTCTCCAGGGTGGGAGGCGCGAAGCGCTTTTCTTTAACACCATCTATGGTGTTTTCTTTTAAATCATTATCATACTCATTATCATTATCAGCTTTTTTTGCTTTTTCAGAAAAGCATTTGCTTTTTTTGCTTTCCTCCGAAACCATTTGCTTTTTATCAGAAGCATTTGCTTTCGGTCTTCCGCCTTTCTTTCCTGCTTCCGATCTGGCTGCACACGCTTCTTTGTAGCGCTGGCCGTCTGTATCCAACTGCTGTTTGATAAGTTCGAACACAAATGCCAGTGCCGGATCCTCCGGAACAGCATCCGGGTCTTTCTGATAGGCGTAGATCGCTTTAATGAGTTCGCCCGCCTGCTCGTTGCTCATCTTTTCGATGGCAGCGCCCCAGCTCTCATACATGACAAAAGACTTCTTATCACTCATCCAAGCCCATCTCCTTTCCCGCCTGCCAGTCCCGGTAATAGCAGATCCATGTATCCAATAGCAGAGTAATGATTCCACCGCGAATCTGCGCTTTCAGCTCATCGAAAATGTCGTCCGAATACATCCGCTGGAAGTTCTGCAGGTACATGGACACCCGCCACGGCTCATAGTTGCGCCGGTGCATTACCACCGGAATCTCGCCCGCTCTGGCGTCCCTGGAGGACTGCTGCAACGCTTTCCGAAGTCTCAGGTCTTCCACTCGTTTTACTTCGATATGTACATCCGGCAGCCCAATCACGTCCGCATCGCCAGAAGTCCCGCAATACTGCTGGCCCCGGCGGCAGTTATATCCGTAATCCCGCAGGATGCCCGCAAGTTCACGCTCGCCGCGCTTTCCTTTTTCTCTCTGTGACTTCCCCATCCTGCTATCCTCCGTCCCTGAACATACTAATCTGTCCATATATGCCCTTCGGCTCTTTCCATCCCGTCGCAAATTTAAGTGCCCCCGCCTGTGCTGCGCGGATTGCCTGCACGCGGCGATCTTGCCGCTTAGACCAGCGCTTGGCATCTGCCCGCCCCGCATCCGTTGTCTCCGGCAGGTAATAGCCCTTGCCATCGTCACGGCTCAGAATCGCGTAATCAAGCCGCAGAATTTCTATTCCCTTGCGGAGCATCCGATCGCTGCATCCGAGACGCTTGCAGAGTTCTCTGCGAGTCTGTGCGTTCTTATGTCCCACTCCCAGCGCGTTATATAAAGCACTGGTAAAGATTTCCATTTCCGTTAATTTCTTCGCCAACTTGCTTCCTCCTTCCGGAGCGGGAGGGTCGGTCTCCCTCCCGGTAAACCAATGGCATCCTGTAAAGGTTGGTAATATATAACACGGTAAGGCGTGCCAGGATGCTGTCTACGGGTTGCTATGTACAAGCCCTGCGGCTGTTGTACCGTTATAAATAACTCTTGCCAAACTCGGCAATAAACTGCTGTCTGCTGCCGATGTGAGCCTCATAATACTCCTGTGCCTGACGTTTCAGACTCTCATCGAACTCTTGGTTCATATGGACACTGTACGGCGTCATGTTATGCCAGTCCGGGCGGAGCGGAACGATAAAGCCATATGCCTCCGATCTGCTCCGGTTGGCTCCATTAAATACATGATGGATTGCCACCTCCTGGCTGCCGGTAATGATACAATGTTTTAAATCATCCGTCAGTACGCTATACAGTTTCTTTCTTCCTGTGGTTTTCTTCATATTCTGCCATCATCCGAGCCAACTCCTCCGGCGGCAGGGTTTCAATCCCCTGCTCCTTACATTCCGCTACCAGCCCGTTTATCAACTCGCTCATTTCCTTTGTATCGTAGGTACTGGATCCAGCAAGCACCGTATATGTACGGTATGCCTTCCCGTCCTTGCCCTGCTTAACTTGCGAAGTTGGACGGATGTGGAAGGTTTCCGCCTCCAGCGCCGTCTCTTCCGCTTCGGTCGTGTCCGGCACAACCAAATACGCCATCTGACCAGCAATCATGAGATTCTGACCGTACCTCCGAAGCATGAGATTGTGCGCCCGCGGCTTGGATATGCCCGCCACCTCTGCCAGACGCGAGAGAAGTACCCAGTAATACGCATTCGCGTCCAGGCTCCGCTTCTCCCGCCATTGCTTTGCAATGATCCGCAGGGGCTTGTCCTTCATCTTGTCAATCGACGATGACACATCCGATTCCAACTCAAACGTCAGCCGCATCCGACCGGTTTTCCAGTCCATCGACACATCTTTTAAAGTTCCCTTACTCTCCATAGGCTAATTGAACGGAAGACCGCTCGTTTCATCCTCCGGCGGCACCGTGGCTGGATCTACTTTCCCTTTGGATTTATCCGGCGTGTTCTTAAAACTCTTCATCGCGTTCTGGAATCGTTCCACCGTCAGGTGTTCCAACGAATCTACACCGATTGCTTTCAAAATGCATTTCGGACTCTTTCCGATTCTGTCGCACTCTTTCAGAAATACATTCCTCATCGCTTCACTTGCCAGCTCCGGGGCTTTCTCGGAAGCCGGCGGCGTCTCTGCATCCGGATCCTTCATTTCCTCGGTCGGGATGCAGAACACCTGGAAGCAGGCATATTTGAATGCAACCGACATCGCTTTATTGGTTGCTTTGTCGCCGCTGTCCATTCCTTCGCCAACTACCACCGCCTCAATGTGGCTACCGTCCTCAGCATAGAACGTATATTTCATACGACAGACCGAATACAAAAGCATCCCGCCCTTTGCAGTCCTGCGTTCCTCCCGCGTCTGATCCATAACCTCCGGGACAACGAACAGGTGATGCTTAATAAATGCCGGATTCAGCGCATTCATGACCGCGTCAATGCCGCGATACTTGAATTTCTGCTGCTCATTTAACGAATCTTTCCCGACCACTCCCACATCTTCCATGACAGCCGCTATCGTCTGGAAGATATTCTTTTTCGTCTCTCCCATATCTCTGCCACCTATCTAATAATCATGTTGCTACGGGTTACAATCGATACTCCAGGAATCTCAGCGCCTTTGTCCAGCGCCTCTTTCAGCGCTGTCTTATTCAGCTCTGGATCCTTGCGGCGGATGAACTCTTCCGGAAGTGCATTAATATCCCCGGCGTATTCAATCGCTTTGCTGGCACGGTACGACACCGCCACTCTGCTTGTCTTAAACTTCTGACCATCCAACACTCTTTTAACATACTCCTGCAGCGATTCCGCCTTTCTCTCGGCTTCTCTCTGGCGTGTTTCCAGCACCTTCTTTTCATTTTTCAGCTGCTCCGCATCACTTTTCAGATCCTTAATCCAAAGCAGGACATTCTCGATCTTCTCGTCTCTGGCTTCCTGCAGCGCATCCAGCGCCGCATAAGCCTCCTCATTTACAATCTCCCCCGTCTCTTCATCGACCGCCGCCTCAAACGCTTCCATGATGCGGGCATCAATCTCATACAAATTCATAAGCTACCTCCGGTTCATTTGCTCTATTTTCATTTCTCTGATTTCTATGGTTGATCCGGTTCTTCATATCTTTCCGGCACTCCTCACAAGCCAAACCGCCGTCTTCCAGATATGCGCCGCAGCAGTCACATCTTTCCAGCATCCTGTAACTCCTTTTTCTTGTTCGCAAGCTCTTTCAGCAGCCGATTCATATCTCCAGCGTGGTTGAGGAAGGCTTGAGCACTCCAACATCCTCCTGCGCCGCGTGTAAAGCTCCATCCATTTTGATACACGCTAACATCTACGTCTGCTACGTGACCCGAAAACGAAAAGAACGCCGTAGGCTTGCGTCCAGTAATGTCCTGAGCTCTTTTCTGTGTGGTATTAATTTCCAACACCATCTCCAGCGCCTCATGAATCTTCTTCCGGCGCATCTTCTCAATTTTCTTTTCCAGTCTCTTCTTCATCAGAATCCTCCTCCCGTGTTGCTTCCGCAGCTATAAGAAATGCCGTATAGAAATCTGCATACGATTTTTCCAGCTCTTTTCCCGAAAAAATTTCTTTCAGGAGTACCAGCGCATTCGCGGCCAAGATTACTGGAATATTTGAACGCTCAACATCTCCAATGATAAACGTCTCTGAATTTTCGGTTGCACCATACAGAATTGCGGTGCCGAGGATCACGTCCCCTTCAAGTTCTGTCAGATTTTTATGTCTAATTGTTGCTTTTACCATTGCATCCTCCCGAATCTCTTGATATAATCAAGCTGTTAATATTTTTATTGATTTGACCGTTCAGCTCTGCCAAGCTGGCGGTCTTTTTCTTTGGTTTCCCATAACCGGTGTACCGGCTGGCATTCAGCAGTGCACCGGCTCTGTTCGTTCCGTTGGTTCTTCTACTCATGAGCTTCTAACCACTCCTTCCCTTTGCAGATAACTCCGAGCAACTTTGCAATGTCTTCACCCTTATAGGCTTCCTCTTCTACTTCGAGATATCCGATGAGATAATGCACACACGCTTTGACACGTAATGCATCATCCCTGTAATCATCCTTTGGTTCGAGGATTTCACTAGGCATTCCCTCAACGATTCTTCTAATTTCTTTTGCCATCTTCTCCACCTCCTAATGCAATACCAAGAGCGCCCCGGTCGCGATCCCCGCAACCGCCGACATCACTACCGCTACCTCTGCCATCAGATGCAAATGCTTGTCCTTCTGTCTCAGCTCCGCTTCCAACGTCTGGATCATCTGGTTGCGCTGGCTCCGCAGGTTCATACACTCGATTTTTCTTTCCTCTCTCATTACGCTTCCTCGCTTTCTTCTTATAATCTTTGCACGGGTATTCCCGATCGGATTCCATACACCGCCAGCAACTCCGGCAGGTCTTACACGACTTTTCTTTCATTTTCATATTTCGCAATCACATTATTGCGAATCTCCAGAAGCCGCAGCACATACGCCCCAGACACCTTCCACGGCGCAGATTTAAGATTATGGAGCGTTGACAGCGATACTCCCAGCTCACCAGCAAGTTTTTCATTTGTCCAACTGGTTCGAATCTTAATTTCGTTTATCCAATCCGCCGTACAATAGCTCCATGATGGCTTTTTCTTAAATGCAGTTCTTTTCATTTCTTACGCCTCCTTCTCATCCTCTGTTGCGAACAGGTCATATATCTTGTTTATCGCATCTTTAGGTTGTGAACTTAATAAAGAACTAACTTCTACCAAGCAAATCGTAGAACGCGAATAGCGTAAACATGATCGATATAAACAGAGCCCATATAGGATACACCTTGTTATGTGGCTCTATTTTTTTCATAATCAAAACGCATAATGCTCCTAAAAGCCAGAAGCCAATTAACAATACTATCTTCATCCCTCTTGCCTCCCTTCTAGGTTCGCTCTCTTTATTGGAATACGCCTCTTTTTAATTGCCATCCCCATCCTTTTGTCCTATACTGTACCTACAGGCTCCTGCCAGAGCCGAGTACAACAAGGAAAAATAAAGCATGAAAAAAATCATTATCTTTTTTCTTATCATTTCAACATATAAGGTATCAACCAACCTCTACTACTTCTTTCGTATACGACATTTAAGTCAAATGCATTTAGAATGGTTATCAGATAGAGCACCTAATTTTCCAACTTACAAAGCCGAAATTATCTCACTTTTCAAAAAAGCTGGTGTAAAAAACATATCCATTCCAATAACTCAGTCCGTTGGCTTTGGCAGAGCTGCAACCTTTGAAGCAGATGTTTTTACCAACTTTCCCTCCGCTCACTCAGACATCTCTGGTGGAGCCGTTCGGATGTTTTATGAAGCCGAAGGTATTTTTCGACAACGCATATTCGAAACATTCAGCCCTGTGTTTTGGATAAATTCGGTTGTTTTCGCACCAAAAAAGTTGCTTGAATATCTAGGTTTTGACGAAAATAAATCTCTTTTTAAAGCATGCAATGTTTTGCTAACTTTTATTTGGTGGGTATTCGGAATTACTATCATGTTCTTCCTGCCTAAGCTCAAAGAAATCATCATCGAATTGTCTGGAAAACTTTGAAATAAACTTCGTTAGCATGATCAATGATTCAGCGCCCCCATAATCTGCTATCTGTTTATGTGCGGATAGCAGATTTGTTATTATTCGGCGCCGAATATCTTTTCCAACAGATATCTTCATCCCTCTCACCTCCCTACTCCAACAGATCCTCGATCGCTACGCCGAGATAATCTCCTATTTTGTTTCCGCGAAGTACTCCACCGGGACATCGAAATATTTAGCCAAAACCAAAAGCTTATCGAATTTTGGCGCATAATTTCCATTCTTCCAGTTCGACAGCGTCGCAGTGGAGATTCCGGTATCTGCAGCCACTCTATAATCGGTTACGTGTTTTTTGTCGCGTAATTTTGCGTATTTCTCGTACAAAATTTTACACTCCTTTCCTAAAATATATTGACTTTAGCTAAGGTTTCTTATATAATCAAAGTACCATCTAAGTTATTTAAGAAACCAAAGCCTATGTCATTGTTTGTAGCTTAGTTTTCTTAGCTACATTTATACAATAGCATAGTTATGTTAGCTTGTCAATATCTTTAGCTAATTTTTCTAAGCTATTTTAGGCGGAAAGGAATATAATGTATGAAATCTTCGAACGGCTACTTTCCGAACGTGGCATAACCGCATACAGGGTAGCCAAAGAAACCGGCATTACAACCGCAACACTTACAAATTGGAAAAAGGGGAAATATACCCCAAAACAAGATAAACTCCAAAAGATAGCTGATTTTTTTGGTGTATCATTAGAATATTTAATGACAGGTAAAGAATCTACCAATAAAGAAAAAACACCAAAGCTAACCTCGCGGGATGAGAGAGACATTAGCCGACGATTAGAGCAGACTTTAGAAGAGCTGGAAAATCAACAGGATGGGCTCATGTTTGACGGTCAGCCCCTAGATGATGAAACGAAAGAATTGCTTAAGGCCAGTCTGGAGCACAGCATCCGAGTGGCGAAAATTAACGCAAAAAAATATACTCCTAAAAAATATTTAAAGGAGAAGTGATTAATTTGGATATTCGATCCGAAGTGGCATACTTAAAGCATTATTATAAAACCGATGATCCGTTTGATGTAATATCCGGCAAAAATATAATGCTGTTTAATGAGGAACTCGGTTCCATTCGCGGATATTACAATCTGGTCCTTAGACAAAAGCAGATCCATATAAATTGCCATCTGACAGAAACTGCAAGGATTTTTACGGCCGCTCACGAACTTGGCCACGCTATTTTGCACCCAAAGGCCAATACTCCGTTTTTAACGGCACATACATATCAATCTGTCAATAAACTGGAAATTGAAGCAAATAAATTTGCTGTCGAATTTTTGATATCGGATGAATTACTGACCGAATATTTCAAATATAGAGAATACTCCATCGAACAGGTTGCCCGTTTGTTGGGGTATCGTAAAGAATTGATTGAATTAAGATTAAAATAGCTTAAGCATTTTAATAAAAATACGTTAAGGAGAAAAAGTATGAAAAGAAAAGTATTTTTTGCAGCGTTGCTGTGCTCATTCTCATTGTCGGCTTGCGGCGGCAGAAGCACAGCCACCACAGAAGCCCCTACAGAAACAAGTATCGAAGAAAGCACAGCCGAAGAAACTACCGAAAGTAGCACCGAATCTGATGAGTGGGCGGATGTTAAGGCACTGAACCTCGATAATGCCACCATGCTCTCCATTTATCAAGATTATCAGACCGCATGGGAATCTGTTCCGGAGGATCCAGAGCAGCAGGATGCCTATGACAAACAGGTTGATGAGAATATCGGAGAAAAGTATGGTATTTCTGCCGATGATGCATTTAAGGTATATACATACGTCTTAACAAACTATGATAAAATGGCTGCCGAAAATGGTGCATCCGACACATCAGACATCCAGCTCCGTCATGGCGATTTACTTAGTACCACTGTAAACGGGACAACCATCGTCCTGAAAGCCAAGATTACATCTAGTTTGACTAAAAAAATGACCGTATCTAGCTGCTTTTACGATGTATATGACGCGGTCAAAAATTATGGCCTGGATCAATATGATGAATTGCAATATTGGGCGGTCGCTGATATGACAGACGGAAGCGAACAAAAAGTTATTAGCTTTACCGTTTCACATGATACTCTCGAAAAAATCGTCAATGGTTCGATTGTAGAGGGTCAGTTACAAAGCTATTCGACCGATGTATGGTTAAGTCCTGCTTTACAGTAATTTCTAAAAGGGTCGATTTCGAGGAGTTTAAATAGCAAAACCGCCCGGTGCTACCAACACCGAACGGCTTCACATAGATTTTCTCTTGCAGGATCACTCCCGGAAGATATAATCAACTTGAACACTTGAATTATATCATTCTTCCGGGCGCCCTGCAAGGGGTGTATTTCCTATACCCACCAAGGAGGATGATATCATTATGGCAAAACGCAAAAATTCACTCCCATCCGGGAACTTTCGTGTTCTGGCTTTAGATTACACAGATCCGGATGGTAAACGTCATTATAAGTCCTTTACCGCGCCGACCAAGAAAGAGGCGCGGATGCTTGCAGACGAATGGAAATTATCAAAGAAAAGGAATCGCGCCGAAAATATATCCGTTCGTGTCGCTGTCCAGCGATACAAGAACATGAAAGCAGCCGTCCTTTCCCCGTCTACCCTACGCGGCTATGCAGGACTCTTGCGGACGCACTTCCAGGGCGATTTCGGCAGCACACGCCTTAATGAATTGAACAGCCAGATTGTACAGATCTGGATATCTGATTTATCGAAAAGGCTTAGCCCTAAGACCGTCCGAAATGCCTATGCGCTTCTGACGGCGGCTCTCGATATGTTTGCCCCCGACCTTTCCATCCGCGTACAGCTTCCCGCCCGGAAGCACCCGGAGCTATATTGTCCGAACGACACAGATATTCAGCGCCTCCTGGCTGAATCTGCTGGAACCGATCTGGAAATAGCCATTCTTCTGGCTGCATTTGGTCCGCTTCGCCGTGGCGAAATCTGTGCTTTGACTTCCCGTGATATTAAAGGGAACACCATAACTGTCAGCAAAAGTATCGTGCGCAGCGAGGACAATGAGTGGATAACCAAGTCACCCAAAACCTACGGCAGCTATCGAACTATACAAATGCCAGAATTCTTTTTTAAACATATACGCGGTAAAAAAGGGCCGCTGTGTAATCTGAATCCCGATCAGCTCACGCGAGAATTCGAGCGGGTTCTGGATCTCTGTCAGCTCCCCCACTTCCGCTTTCATGACCTGCGGCATTATTCCGCGTCCATCATGCACGCGATCGGAGTCCCGGATCAATACATTATGCAGCGCGGCGGCTGGTCCTCTGATAATGTGATGAAAACCGTCTACCGGAATGTCATTGATTCGGAGGCAGAAAAGCAGAGTCAGCTGATCCTTGAGCATTTCCAAAAAGTTGCAGACGGAAAATCATGCAACACGAAATGCAACACGATGCCCGAAAAGCATTGATATTAAAGGCTTCTTCGCGGGTTCAAGTCCCGCAGCCGGCAGATTTGAAAGCCCTTGAAAATATTGGATTTTCCTTTATTTTCAAGGGCTTTTGGTGTTTTCAAGCAAATATCTATCAGCCTTTCTTATCCTGTTTCATCTCCCGCCTTTTCTTCGTCATCAGACCGCCAATCCGCCCGCTCTCCTTGGCAGTCAGGCTTCTCCAGCCATACTGCCGTACCTTGTCTGCCAGCCCAATTTCTTCCGCCACCTCATATTTCAGCCGCTCTGCCGGGGTCATTTTCTCAAAATCCACCTTATTTTCATCCATAAAAAATACTCCTTTCCACCTTGTGTACTCAGAGTATGTCCATTTTCTGGAAAACTATTCGCATTGTTTTTCTATGTCCAGCTGCTCTTCCATCTCATCCGGCTCGTCGATCTCTTCCGGCAGCTGCTCCGTATCATCCCATATCTCCTCCGAATCTCCCCAGTTATATTTATCCTGAAAATTTTTTTCCTGATCGATCAGAAAATCCAGCCCGGCAGCTGCGCCTCCGATGGCAGCCCCGATCGATGTCACGCCGATTCCACCCACAAAGAGGATGGCGCCTATGATTGCCATTTTTTTCATCCATTTTTTCATTTTCCTATCCTCCTATGCCCTGGCTGACAGATAACCTGCCGCCTGACGGCAAAGCCGAATGATTTCCTTGACTGCCCACGGTAGGAACACACCGTAAAACAGGACACAACCACATATCAGAAGCAGACAGCTGCCCTCTGCCGCAATACCCAATCCGATGAACATCAGTCCCATCGCAAAATGTTCAAACAGACTCGCTGCACCCAGAACGAACAGCATAATTCCGCCAACAAATACCAGCACCGTCATCAGTCCCAGCACCACAAGTATCGCTGCCAGTGCGACCGCCAGCCCAAAAACACCTCCCACGGTTCCCGTCACCCACGAAAAGATAAACGGAAGAACTGCAAGCACTACCAGAACTGCCACAACCATTCCAATCTTGGAACCGGTTATTTTTTCTTTTAAGCAGTGCAGCATCTCGCTCAGACGGCTTCTTTGATTCTCATTGAATGCCGCATTTTCTCCCGTTTCCTCATCCCGAAATCCCCGGAATGGGTCATCCTCGGTTCCAGCCTGAAATCCTGCTTCTTTTTCTCGTTCTCCCTGTTCTGCCCCACCGCTTCTGGATAAAGTCGTCCGCTTTTCTTCAAACCGGCTGTCATTGTATCCCCGGTCTGTAAATTCGCCGCCACTCCATTCACTCTGCAGCTCCGTCCGGATTACCTCGGCAATATGCTCCGGACTCTGAAATTCTGCAAGTACCTCTTCTTCCTTCTCCGGTCCCGCTTCCTCCAGATAATCGCGGTAATAGTCAATCGCATCCCGTTTTTCTTCTTCCGGAATATCCTGCAAGAGCGCTTCCAGCCTCTCTAAAAATACTTCTTTTTTCATGATCTGCCTCTCCTTATCCCTCTTTCAGTATCTCTGAAATTTTTCCTGCATACACGTTCCACTCACCCCGGTAAAGATTCAGCTGAATCCGTCCCGCCTCCGTTATTTTGTAATACCGTCGGTTTCTGCCGTCGATCGCCCGGTCATATGTTTCCAGGCAGTCATCCTTCTGAAGCCGCCGCAACACCGGATAAAGCGTGGACTCCGATATTTCGATTGCCTGACGGACATCCTGCGTAATCTTATACCCATATGTTCCTTCTGCAGATTTTGATACAACTGAAAGGACGATCGCATCCAGAAGCGCAGCTCCTGTATTAAAAACCATCTTATCCCTCCTAAGATTCACTGATTTAAAATATAATATTTTTTCTTGTTTAATATTATACATTATATAATATTGTATCTGAATTATATATCAGTGTGCCTTCTTTGTCAATATTTTTCCAAATATCCTTATGACTCACTCCAATCCATCTTTCTGCTCCCACCCCCTTCACCACGCCGTATTCCGCTCCTCACCACGCAAAAAACAGACAGTACAGCTCATGTCCCATCACATACGCCATACTGCCTGTTTTCATTTTTATCTTAATAAAATCACCAAATAGCTTTCTACAGCACCAGAAACAGCCAGCTCTTTCTTCCAATCCCAGAAATACCCAACTGCGTTCCGGTCAAGAATACCATGCCCCACGCCATCGCAAAAACGGCTGCCACCTCCACATTCTTCCTGTGGAAGTGACAGCCTGATGATTCTTTCATCCTCCGTCTGACGCACTATCTGTCCGATGAGAAACTGGCGTCAACCGTTTGATTAGTTTTCTTCTGCTTCCTGATTCTCAAGAGCTTTCATGCTCAGGCTGATCTTGCGGTCTGCCTCGTTAAAATCAACTACCTTAGCAGTGATAACCTGTCCTACGCTCAGTACGTCGGATGGTTTGTCAACATGCTCTCTGGAAATCTGGGATACGTGAAGAAGTGCATCTACACCTGGCTCCAGCTCAACGAATGCGCCGAAATCAGTCATACGTGCTACCTTGCCTTCTACTACGTTGCCTACAGCATATTTCTCAGCTGCGTTTGCCCACGGATTGCTCTCCGGGAACTTTAAGCTCAGAGCGATCTTCTCGCCGTTGATATCTTTGATCAGAGCTTTTACTTTATCGCCTACTTTGAAAACCTTCTTCGGGTTCTCAACTCTGCCCCAGGACATCTCAGAGATGTGAAGCAGACCGTCAGCGCCGCCCAGGTCGATGAATGCACCGAAATCAGTTACATTCTTAACAACACCCTCTACGGTCTGACCAACAGCGATCTTCTCGAATAATTCTTTCTGCATAGCAGCTTTCTTCTCAAGCAGGATCTGCTTGCGGTCGCCGATGATACGGCTTCTTCTTCCGCTCGGATTGAACTCGGTAACTACGAATTCGATCTCCTGACCTGCGTACTTGGATAAGTCTTTATCATAAGTATCAGAAACCATGCTTGCCGGAATGAATACACGGGTTCCCTCAACCTCTACTACGAGGCCTTTCTCCATAACCTGTGTAACTTTCTCTTTCAGAACTTCCTTGTTCTCGAAAGCTTCTTTCAGACGTTTCAGACCCTTATCAGCAGCCAGTCTCTTGTAAGATAAAGCAGCCATGCCCTCTCCGTCGTTTACTTTCAGAACTTTTGCTTCCAGTTCGTCGCCGACCTGAACTTTGGTTCTAAGATCTACGCCCGGCTCATTGGTGAATTCGCTTCTTGTGATGATGCCTTCGGATTTGCTTCCAGCGATGCTGAGAATGATTTCGTCTTCCTTGACACCGATAACCTGACCGGTAACAGCCTCTCCTGTACGTAATCTCTTGAATGATGATTCTTCAAACATTTGTTCAAAACTTAATTCTGACATTAGTATGAACCTCCTCGATAATTTGATTTGGGGTCGATGCCCCGGCTGTAATACCTACGCTGCGCACAGTACCTGTTATCTCAGGCTTGAAATCTTCCAGTGTCTGAATGTAGTAAGTGTGTTTACATTCCCTGCGGCAAATCTCATACAACTTTTGTGTGTTAGAACTGTTTCGTCCTCCGATAACAATCATAACATCCACCTGTGAAGCTATCTGCCTCGCCTCAACCTGTCTCTCCTGTGTTGCATTGCAAATCGTATTTAAAACAAGTATATCATAATACGTTTTTGAAATTTTTTCAACTAAATCTTGAAATTTATTGTAGTTAAATGTCGTCTGCGCCACGATGCTGAGCTTTTCATCCGGCCTGAGTGCCAGATTTTCAAATTCCTCCAGTGACTCGACTGCCAGAGTATACTCATTTCCCCAGCCTTTTATACCCTCGACCTCCGGGTGGTGCTCATTTCCCACGATAATCACGCGGCGTCCGGCTTCGCACTGTTCCCGGACAATCTTGTGGATCTTTTTGACAAATGGACAGGTCGCGTCCACAAGCTCCAGTCCCTGGCGTTCCAGGAGTTCATAGATCTCCCTGCCTACGCCGTGGGAACGGATGACGACCACGCCTTCTTTCAGGGCTTCCAGTTCCTCCTTCGAATTGATGACCTGTACGCCCTTCTCTTCCAGATCCCGCACCACCTCTTCATTGTGGATGATGGGACCGTAGGTATAGATCTGCTTCTTCCCCGTCGCTATCTGATCATATACCTTCTCGACTGCCCGCTTCACGCCAAAGCAGAAGCCAGCCGTCTTCGCAACTGTGATTTCCATGTTCCTGCCCGCCATTCCTCCTATTCCTCATCATCTTGGATAAATAAATCCCCTCTGTCTCCTTCATAAAATCCACTTTTGCTCCTGTCTCTCATAGCATCCCGCGAATTCTCCAGAATAGAAATTCTTCCGCCTTTAATCGGCAACTCATTTACCCTCATTGTTATAGTTTATCATACTTTGGACTGCTGGTAAAGTCTAAATCGACGTAAAATTATATAAAATTTACACGATTAACTGATTTTGCAACCGCATTTCGGAATTTACTCCGCATTCAGTCCCTGTCTTCGGAAATTGCCGTTACTCCTTTTGCCTCCCGGCAGCCGGATCGGTGTCCGGATCATCCGACCGGATACCTGCCAGACGCATAAACTCACGCATCGCCGCCGTCACATAACGCCCCCGCTTGACCGAAAATGTGATCTCCCGCTCAGACAGCGGGTCGTCCAGCTTATAATAGACCAGCCTCGGGTCCTCCGGACGACACTGTACAATATCAGAACGCACAAACATCGCTCCAACCCCATTGGAGACGATATTTAAAGAAGTCAGCACCTGATCCACCATCATCACGGTTTTCATCGTAAAACCGCTGTTGCGGCACATTTTCGCGCCTCGTTTATACATATCATTGCCCGGTTTCATCGTGATAAACGGCACATCCTTAAATTCCTTTAACGGAACCGCCTCCACCTCCGGTTTTAAAAAGGACTTGGACAGAATCTCCTGCCTGGACAGTCGGTATGGCTGCAGCTTCCGGTTAACCGGAAAACTTTCCGGAACTGCCAGAATCAGATTTTCCTTCCGGAATAAATACCGTTTGATCGAAGTATCGTCCTTCTCCATCGCCGTCTCCAACACCAGATCCAGCGACTCATTTTCCAACCCCGCTTTCAGCTCCCGCGTATTTCCTTCTGTTAGGTCAATCGTAACCTGCGGATATTTTGTCTGAAAACGGGCAATTAGATCCGGATACACAAACGAGCAGAAATAAGATGCACCGCCGAGCGCCAGCGTGCCGCCCTGAAGCCCCGCAATATCTTGAAAATACCGTTCCAGATTCCGTTCCAGAAAAAGAATCTTTTCAACGGTACGGATGTAATACGCGCCCTCCTTCGTCACCGTCAGCGGAATCGTACTGCGATCAAAAATCGGCGCTCCCATCTCTTTCTCTGCCTTCCGCACCATGTTGCTGAGTGCTGGCTGGCTGATAAAAAGCTTCTTCGCCGCTTTGGAAAAACTCTTTTCTTTGTAAACCTCATACACGTACTTCATTTCATTCAGCATTTGTCAATTCCCCCTGTCCATTTTCCATCCTGCTTTGCTTAAATGATGTTACGATTCTTGCACCCATGACCCGTAACGAATTTTGCCATGACTCTACACTTAAATATGGCTGATCCACTTTCCCATATCTCTATGCTAAAATCTGCTATAAACGAATATAACCGCCATATCTAACAGTTATTTTTTATTGTTATTATTTTATCATAAGATTTCTATATCTGTAAACAAATAAACTGTATTTTCCGTCCGTTTTCAGGCAGAATCCAACTTATTTTACAAAACTTCCAGGTGCGTGAATCAGCACTCAAAAGAAGCTGCGAACGCCTGCGCTCTACACATCTAAGGCAGCTAACCTGCGTCCACAGCTTCCATTTTTAATATGGAGGTTTATTCAATTCCTAAGCTTTTACAAATTTCTGATGTTTTATATTGCGACTGCTCAAGGGGAAATCACAGCCACAATTCATGCAGTCTTTCATTGACAATTCGTTCTTGATACTTCTTATATATATAGCCATATTATTTGTCGCCCAAACAAACAACCTTGCCGTCTTTTACGATCAGAACCTCTTCTGGTGTTCCCTCGTCGAAGATAACGGTCGGATTGTACTGTACCATGTCGATATGTACGGTCGAGCGTGCCGGCTGTCCATAGTAGAAGCCGTTGCCCATTGCGATGTGGCAGGTTCCTCTTGCCTTCTTCTCTTCCTCGAAGTCTCCGTTGAACATACAAGCCGGGTTAAGTCCAAGTCCGATCTCTGCGATGTTGTCGGAATCTTTAACTTCTGCGATCTGACGGCGGATTTCTTTACAAATCTTCGGATCGCCGCCAACTACCTCTACGATACGTCCTTTTTCGATCCTTAACTCAACCGGTGTGGTCGGGCATCCATAGTAGCAGATAGGTCCATCAATTACCAGTTTGCCATGGGTTGTGTCGATCACCGGTCCTAAGGAAACCTCGCCGTCAGACCACGCCATTGCATCGCCCGGATTTCTCGCGATACCACACTCGATGATCGGCTCCATCTGATTCATTTCCATGTACAGGTCGGTACCAGCCGGTGTGGTGATGTGAGCCATCTTATGACCTCTCCAGATTGCCTGCAGCTTCTCGCCGTCTGCGTAAACTGCTTCATAGTCTGCCAGAGCACCGCCGCGTGTGAAGTTGTCGATATTTCTTAAGCAGATAGAAACCTCGCGAAGTTTCTTCTGGTTGATGAGCTCTTTCAGGTGGTTATTGTAGATAGCTGCACCGGATGCGGTGGTCATGCCGACAAATACATCGCAGGCATCCATGCCAAGTTCCAGAGATTTCGGGAAGATGGTTGCCTTGTCTTTTCCACGAATCGGCATCATGTATACGCCGTACTCAGCGCCGCAGTTTAAAGCGGCTGCTACCATCGCCTGGGTCATTCTCTCATCGGTCTGAGGGTCAACGACAATCAAAACTTCCTCGCCCGGTTTAACAGCCATCAGGTTGCCAAGAAGATACTGTGCACGCTCCATACATTCGATAATTCTGTTATCACTCATAGTTCATTCTCCTCGCTTTTTTTATTATTTGACAGTTTCCGCATCCAGCCGATTTAAGCTATCTGCCTGTCATTGTTCTCTGTTTCATAGCTGTTTATTTAGTTTTTCTGTTCCTCATGAGGTTTGACTATATACTATCAAATCCGCACACACTTATAAACAAATATACCCATTTGCGAATATGTTATAAATATTTCGTGATAAGGGGTTTACCATCCTGCTGGAAGCATTCCCAGTGCGCTGAAAATTGCGTAGAATACGGTACTGCCGTACAGCAGGACGATAATCGCCTGCATCGGCTTGCTTGCCATCCAGCCGCAGTTCCATACCGGCTCAATGTCACCTGTTTTTCTTGCTCGGGAGGCGGTGCTTCACATCCAAATCTGACTTAAAAATACCAAGAATCCCCGTTCAGCCGATACACTGGCTGAACGGGGATTCCTGGCGTCATACAAAACAGTAAGGTATATTTATATGATTATAATTGGGGTGAACTGTCTAGTTGGATGCAATAGTTTTATTTGTCGCCCAAACAAACAACCTTGCCGTCTTTTACAATCAGAACCTCTTCTGGTGTTCCCTCGTCGAAGATAACGGTCGGATTGTACTGTACCATGTCGATATGTACGGTCGAGCGTGCCGGCTGTCCATAGTAGAAGCCGTTGCCCATTGCGATGTGGCAGGTTCCTCTTGCCTTCTTCTCTTCCTCGAAGTCTCCGTTGAACATACAAGCCGGGTTAAGTCCAAGTCCGATCTCTGCGATGTTGTCGGAATCTTTAACTTCTGCGATCTGACGGCGGATTTCTTTACAAATCTTCGGATCGCCGCCAACTACCTCTACGATACGTCCTTTTTCGATCCTTAACTCAACCGGTGTGGTCGGGCATCCATAGTAGCAGATAGGTCCATCAATTACCAGTTTGCCATGGGTTGTGTCGATCACCGGTCCTAAGGAAACCTCGCCGTCAGACCACGCCATTGCATCGCCCGGATTTCTCGCGATACCACACTCGATGATCGGCTCCATCTGATTCATTTCCATGTACAGGTCGGTACCAGCCGGTGTGGTGATGTGAGCCATCTTATGACCTCTCCAGATTGCCTGCAGCTTCTCGCCGTCTGCGTAAACTGCTTCATAGTCTGCCAGAGCACCGCCGCGTGTGAAGTTGTCGATATTTCTTAAGCAGATAGAAACCTCGCGAAGTTTCTTCTGGTTGATGAGCTCTTTCAGGTGGTTATTGTAGATAGCTGCACCGGATGCGGTGGTCATGCCGACAAATACATCGCAGGCATCCATGCCAAGTTCCAGAGATTTCGGGAAGATGGTTGCCTTGTCTTTTCCACGAATCGGCATCATGTATACGCCGTACTCAGCGCCGCAGTTTAAAGCGGCTGCTACCATCGCCTGGGTCATTCTCTCATCGGTCTGAGGGTCAACGACAATCAAAACTTCCTCGCCCGGTTTAACAGCCATCAGGTTGCCAAGAAGATACTGTGCACGTTCCATACATTCGATAATTCTGTTATCACTCATAGTTTTAATCTCCTTTTCTTGTTTTGTTTGGTTCCCTTAAATTTTTTCACCTTTGCAAGTGGGAATTATTTCTGTTTTTTTCCTTTTTATCCAGAAAACGTGGACTTTTCAGAACCGGGGGGTCCATATTCCATCTTTGATTCACGTTCTGCACAAATTTGTCGTTTCCCCGCTTTCCGGGTTTCATACATAACTACTGCCCAGATATATTCCACATTTCATACGAATCCGGGATGTCTCTTTCCAAAACTCAAGCTGCCTTTTTGGCTTCTTCCTGATTGAAAATCTCGTGATCCAGTTCACCCTCCATCTGAGAAATGCAGACAGACGCTACCAGGTCGCCTACAGAGTTAGTAGATGTGTGAATCTGGTCGATAATACGATAGATTCCAGCTACCAGTGCGTATGCATCCAGCGGAAGTCCCATCTGCGTCATCAGGGTTAAGCTGATAACCAGACCAATCTGCGGAGTTGCTGCACAGCCAACGCTTAAGAAGGTTGCCTGTACAACCAGCATAATCTGCTGCTGAATACTTAACTCTACGCCGTACAGCTGTGCGGCAAAGAGAACAACGATACCAAAGTATGCACACGTTCCGTTCATCTGAGCGGTACATCCAAGTGGAAGTACGAAACTCGCAATATCTCTCGGAACGCCCATCTTCTTCGGTGCTACTTCCATTGATACCGGAAGAGCTGCTGAAGAAGTACAGGTACTAAATGCGATCATCCAAGGTTCAAACGCTTTGCGCCAGAATTTCATCGGATTTACCTTTCCAATCACGGTAAGGAAAATGCCGTATCCAACAGTACTCATGATGATGCAGGCAAGATAATCGGTTAAAATGAATTTCAGAACCGGTCCGAAGATGGCAACGCCATATTTCGCAAGTGCTACAGTCATCAAACTGAATACACCGTAAGGGATAATTCCAAGAATCATATCGATAACCTTAAACATCGTCCGTGAACAGAGGCTGATAATGTCACATAACTGCTGCGCTTCCTTGCCGATGCTGATGATGGCAAATCCAAGGAACAGGGAGAAGACGATAATCTGCATCATCTCGCCGCTTGTCAGTGCCTGGAATGGGTTGGACGGGATTAAGTCGAGCAGTGTCTGGTAGATACCCGGAAGTTCTTTCACTTCCATTGCTGTCTCTGCCGTTCCCAGCTGCAAGCCGCGCCCAGGTTTGATGATATTGGCAAGTATCAGACCGATGGTTGCTGAAATACCGCCCGTTGCTAAAAACCAGATGATGGTTTTAACACCGATGCTTCGAAGTTTCTTGATATCGCCCAGCGAAAGTGCCGCGTCGATGATACAGAAGAACACCAGCGGAACGACAATCATCTTGATCAACTTGATAAACAAATCTCCAATGAACTGGAAGAACGGAAGGACATATCCGTTAATGATCTCATTCTCCACGCCACCCATAAAATTTAAGACGTAACCAAACGCGATACCTGCAAACAATGCAATGAATATTTTCACGTACAACGGAGTTCCTTTTTTCTCCGCCCCATTTTTAGTTTTCTCCACCATGTAATACCCCCTTATGTAATGTTTTTTTATTTCTCGTGTTCCTCATGAGGTTTGACTACATAGTATCAAAAAGCCAGATTATTATAAACAAATATATCGAATTGCGAATAAGTTATAATAATTCAGTGATACAGAGTTAGTTCTGACTTACTTTTTAGGTATTGTCTCCATAATAAAAACAATTTTATTTTTGCAAATCAGTTCCGTGCTGTTTTCTGTAAAATACCAAAAGCGGGTAAAAGTTTTTTCGCTTTTACCCGCTTCTTGCTTGAACCTTCTTCTTAAAGGTTTCTATTTTATTTCGTCTGTATCATCTACTTTTTTAGAAATGGCATTATATGTGAACCATTTTAGCTTTTACTGGTTATCCGAAACATAAACCGCTGCTTCTGTTCCTGCAGTCGAACCAAACACAACCGCCTCGGTCAGCTCATTGCCGGAGAGCACACCCTCACCGTCTACCGCCGCTGACAGGATCGGACCTGCTGCATAAAGACCATCGATCAGCTCGCCGCTATCTTTGTTTAACTGTTCCGCATTGTTGCTGACAACCAAGGCAGCTGCCTTGCCATCTGCCTCATATACCTGAGATTCCTCAAAAACCGGAATCAGGGAGACATCGGTCGCTACCAGTGCCAGGCAGTCAATCTCCTGATCCTTGCCGTCCACCGTCACAGTGATGCGGTCAAGCGCACCTTCTTCATCGTAAGCGACACTCTTTAATTCTGCCTTATATTCAACCGGAATCTTCAGCTCTTCGACTTTTTTAAGCAGCGCTTCCTGTGCAAGCTCGTTCAGATTTCCCTCTTTTGCCGGGAAACTGCGGGCTACCGAGGAACCTGCCTCCTGTGTCAGATCGCCGTACTCCATTCCCAGTGTGTCGGCAAGCCAGTCTTTCGCCTCTTCGCTGTTCTCCGATACATCTGCCGCCATATCCGAATTGTTCGTATTATTTCCTGCCGTCATAATATCGGACAGATAAATCTCAAAATCATCCGTAAGATTCGCCTGGAACTGCTCATCTGTATTGGCTGCATTGACATACGGCGCCATCTCCGCCATATCTGCCGCCAGCTCTTCGCCCGGTGCCAGAATCAGGATCTTCGACGGATCCATGCCCTCGGCTGCCGCCTGAACCGCCGCGATCAATCCGGCGCTGTCTCCGCCTGCGATGACAAGCTGTGCATCCGATGCTTCTGCCTCTCCGACCGCTTCGGTTGCTTCCTCGCTTGCCGCTGCACTCTCTGTTGTATCTGCCTTACTGCCGCATCCCGCCAGTGCCGCTGTTCCCAGAACCGCTGCCGCCGTCAGAATCCCTGCCTTTTTAACTGTATGGAATGATTTTTTCATAATCGTTCTCTCCTTTCCCTCTCGCCGGAGTTCCTGCAGCTGTCTTCAAACATGCACAGTACCTCTCGTTTGTGGATTTCAGTCTAACATAGAACCTGCGGCGAATCAATTAAGGTTTCTTTAATTCTTACGGCGGAAAAACCGAAATTTTCTGTTACTTACACAAATCCGCAATCACCTGTGCAAAAATCTTCGCGCTTGCCACCAGATCACTCACATAGGCAAATTCATCTGCCCCGTGCATCCGGTTGTCCACGCCCGGCATCGACGCGCCAAATGCAACGCCGTTTTTCAGGTCATGCACATATGTGCCGCCGCCGGTGTAGTTGCACTCGCCCTTGTTGCCGGTATAAAGCTCATAAGCATTCAGAAGTGTTCTGACAAACTCGGAATTGCCGTCTACAAAATGCGGTTCTCGCAGCTGCGGGGACTCTAACTTCATGCCGTGGGACGCAAGTTTTGCCTCCACCGGTTTCAACAGGTTGTCATCATTGCCGCCGATCGGGAAACGTCCGTCAAAGTACGCTTCCATCCGTGTCTCCGTCATCGTAAGCATCGTAAATGCCAGAGACAGCGCTCCGGATCCTTCTGCCTGCATCGCCACGCCAAGCGCCTTGCCCTCGGTATCATTCCACGGGAAGCACTCAGTCAGGCTGTGAATCAGCTTCGTCTGTCCGCAGGATGCAAATGGCAGGCGATCCAGAAGCAGAAGCAGGGATGCCAGCGCATTTTTGCCTTCCTCTGGTGTCGAGGCGTGTGCGCCCTCACCGATTGCGGTGATCACGATCGCATCTTCCTCTGCCTGAAGCTCAAACTGTACGCCAGTCTCCTTCGTCACGCCCTCTGCCATCGGACGTACCTCTTCCTCGGTCAGTCCTGTAATTGTCGCATGCGCCTTGCCCGGAACAACATTGATCTTGATGCCAGCCTCGATGGACAGGATCCGCGCATTCTCCGTCGATACCTCAAAAGAAGCTGTCACATGCCCCGGGAAACGTCCTTTTTCGATATTGATAACCGGGAACGAAGCATCCGGTGAAAATGTCATCGGCGCTTCCTTCTCCACTTTATAATAATGTTCAATATCGCTGCTGCCGCACTCCTCATCTGTTCCCAGAATCAGGCGGACATTTTTTGTCACCGGGATTCCCAGTTCTTTGACCGCACGCATCGCATACAGAGCTGCTACCGCCGGTCCCTTGTCATCCGCCGTGCCGCGTCCATACAACTTTCCGTCTTTTACAATCGGTTCAAACGGCTGTGTCACAGTCCAGCCCTCGCCTGCCGGGACAACATCCAGGTGTGCCAGAATATCTAGCTGGTGCTCACCGTCGTTTAAATCGGCGGTTCCTACATAATTATCGTAATTGTTGATGGAAAATCCATACTCTTCCGCCATTTTGAGTGCCTGTGCCAGTGCGCGGCTCGGACCTTCGCCGAACGGATCGCCCTCCTGGTATGCCGAACGCTCGCTGTTGATGCTGCACAGCGTGCATATGTCATCTAACATCTCCTGCTTGTGCGCCTCGATATACTGCTCGATTTTCTTTTTATACATAAATCTTCCGCCTCGTTCTTTTCCTTTTGTTATTATTTGGACAGAATTCCAGCCAGTACCTGGTTCACTACCTTTCCGTCTGCCTTGCCCTTTACCTTCGGCATCAGGGTTTTCATGATTTTGCCCTTGTCAGACGGTGCCGGATTTTCAATGCCAAGCTCTGCCAGAACACTTTTGATCACCTCTGCGATCTGCTCTTCGGTCAGATCCTCCGGTGCAAATTCCTGATAAACTGCCAGACGTGCCTGTGCCTCCTCGCGGATATCCGCACGATCTGCCGGAGCCAGTTCCAGAGTCTCCTTCGTCTGCTTGATCTCTTTCTTTACAACTGCGTCCGCCTCTTCCTCAGTCAGCGGGGAACGCTTGTCGATCTCCGCATTTTTCAGTGCGGATAACAGCATGGATAAGGAATCTTTTCTTGCTTTGTCTTTTGCTTTCATGGCTTCTACCATGGCTGCACGTACTACATCTACTCTGCTCATATGAAATGTCTCCTTTTCTGATTTTTTCTATATTTTCACCATGCCCAGGTGGGACGATGAGAACCCTCTCTTGTTTTACCATGCCCAGGGGTGCGATAGGGACTCTCTCTTGTTTTACCATGCCCAGGGGTGTAAAACCTGCGGTTTCACACCCCTGTCCGGCTGCGCCGTATAGCAGAAATCCCCCTTTCAGCGCCTGAAAAATAAATTTTCCATTCGCTGAAACGGTGCTTTCCGCTGCATGGCTTTAGTTACGCCCAAACTCGCTTAATTTAAGCTTCGGATTCCGCTCTTCTACCATTCCCACACTCCAGCTGTTGACAAACAGAAGCAGTGGATTGTCTTTGAGGTCTTTGATCCGCTTCATATCCGAAGTTCCCTGGATCTTGGCAACGTCGATCTCGTCAGCGTTTTCTACCCAGCGGATGTACTCGTATGGAAGTTTTTCCAGCTTGACTTCTACATTGTACTCATTTTCCAGACGGTAGGTCAGTACCTCGAACTGGAGGACGCCGACTACGCCGACGATGATCTCTTCCATACCTGTGTTGAACTCCTGGAAGATCTGGATCGCACCTTCCTGGGCGATCTGGCTGATGCCCTTGATGAACTGCTTGCGCTTCATCGTGTCCATCTGGCGCACGCGTGCAAAATGTTCCGGTGCGAACGTAGGAATGCCTTCAAATTCTACCTTTTCACCTGTACAGAGTGTATCACCGATCGAGAAAATACCCGGATCGAATACACCGATGATATCGCCCGCATATGCCTCCTCGACGATCTTTCGATCCTGCGCCATCATCTGCTGTGGCTGGGAGAGACGGATCTTGCGTCCGCCCTGCACATGCGTTACTTCCATGCCTGCCTCAAATTTGCCGGAACAGATACGCATAAATGCGATACGGTCACGGTGCGCCTTGTTCATATTTGCCTGAATCTTGAAGACAAACGCGCTGAAATTCGGAGAGAACGGATCCACCATGCCGGTTGTCGTATTTCTCGGCAGCGGCGAGGTTGTCATTTTCAGGAAATGCTCCAGGAATGTCTCTACACCAAAGTTTGTCAGCGCCGAACCAAAGAATACCGGGGATAAATTTCCGCGGCTGACACGCTCCATATCCAGCTCATCGCATGCGCCGTCCAGAAGCTCGATATCATCCATCAGCTGCCGATGGTAGTCTGGACCAATGATGGAGTTAACCTCATCGCCCTCTAACGAGAACTCCTGAGATGCGACCTCCTTCTGTCCGCCCATTGCCGCTGTGAAAGTTGTGATCTTCTTTGTGGCACGGTCATACACGCCCTTAAAATTCTTACCGCAGCCGATCGGCCAGTTGACCGGGCAGGTACGGATGCCGAGCACGCTCTCGATCTCATCCATCAATTCAAACGGATCGCGCGCCTCGCGGTCCATCTTGTTGATAAAGGTAAAAATCGGGATGTGGCGCATAACGCAAACCTTGAAAAGCTTGATCGTCTGCGCCTCGACACCCTTAGAACCATCGATGACCATGACCGCCGAATCGGCTGCCATCAGAGTACGGTAGGTATCCTCCGAGAAATCCTGATGTCCCGGTGTATCCAGGATATTGATGCAGAATCCCTCATAATTAAACTGTAATACGGAAGAGGTAACCGAAATACCTCTCTCCTTCTCTATCTCCATCCAGTCAGAAACCGCGTGCTTGGCCGCTTTTCTTCCCTTGACCGTACCAGCCAGGTTGATCGCGCCTCCGTAGAGAAGAAACTTCTCCGTCAGGGTTGTCTTACCAGCATCCGGGTGGGAAATAATGGCGAATGTACGCCGTTTTTTGATCTGCTCCGCTATATTTTCCAAAAAAATCTTCCTCCAAACTTACTACCATTCTTTAACTTTTTCTAAACGTATTTATTCTATATTATTTTAAACGAATACGCAAGTCCAAGTTACGGTTCACTCACGCGCGATCGGTAACAGATCTTAAAAACATTTTTCATCTTCTTCTTGATCCTTTTCTTTAAAAAACATATAATCATACTATTAACGTGGATATATAATAAATAGTAACAGTTGAACATATGAAACCGTTGCGATAACTATACAATCAACATTTTATAAGAAATGTTGATTATTGTAGAGATGCAGGAGATATAAAGGAGTTATTTTATGATTCTAGCTATCGACGTTGGAAACACCAACATTATTATCGGCGTGATCGACGCAAAAAAAACGTATTTTGTAGAACGCATCACGACCACCATCGGAAAACCGAATCTGGAATATGCCGTGGCGCTGAAAAGTATTCTTGAAATTTACCATATTGCCCCAGATCAGCTTGATGGTGCGATCGTCTCCTCGGTCGTTCCGCCGCTTAACCGGACGATTCTTGCCGCCATCCGTAAAATAACGGGACTAAACGCAATGCTGGTCGGTTCCGGCATGAAAACCGGCTTAAACATCCTGATGGACAACCCGAAATCTGTCGGCAGCGATATGATCGTAAACGCAGTCGGTGCCCTTGCAGAGCATGAACCGCCAATCATCATCATCGAAATGGGAACTGCTACGACCATGTCTGTCATCGACAAAAACGGACGCTATGTCGGCGGCGCGATCCTGCCGGGACTTCGCGTTTCCCTCGACAGCATGAGCGCCAGCACTGCCCAGCTGCCGCGCATCAGCCTCGATACGCCGCGCCGTGTCATTGGCAAAAATACCATAGACTGCATGAGAAGCGGCGTCATATTTGGCAATGCCGCGATGATCGACGGTATGCTGGATCGCATCGAGGAAGAACTCGGAGAGAAAACTTCCATCATCGCCACCGGCGGCATCTCCAAGATTGTCCTGCCGCTCTGTTCGCATACGATCACGTATGATGGGGCGCTGTTGATGAAGGGATTACTACATTTATATGAAAAAAACAGGAGAACCGAATAATCAAAAAGGCTGTCTCTCGGCAGATGCATCTATATGATACATTCTGATGGGAGACAGCCTTTTCATCACAGTTTATTATGCTGACATCTATTCATTACCGGTTACGGTCACAGCAGCATTTATTTTACAACCTTCAGCTTCATATTCTCTTTCTCAATCCGATCCAGCTTCTCACCGTCCAGACGGAGTGCAAATCCAAACGGATTTACCACGATTCCATTCACGTAATCCAGATATTTTTTCAGATCGCGGAAGCGGACTTCCATTGCTCCAAACTGGTGTTTACGGTCAAATTTGCCAAATTCTATTAAATCCGTAAATGCCGGGTAATAGCGTACACCCTTTCCGGTGGTCAGAACCGGCACTGCCGTCGTCTTCTGCGGGTCAGCAACCGGAACCAGCAGACGCGCACCGTAAAGCTCTTTGCACATCAGATCCTGCATCTGTGGGAATGCCTGGTGCTGTACCAGTGCCTGATAGAACTGATTTGCAGAACGGACCAGGGACGGGTTCATCACGATCTCGGATGTATCCTTTGGTTTCTCGATGATGCTGAACAGCGACATGGACATATGATTTTCCTGTCCCTTGTCGATCACAACTGCCTCGAAACCGCTGCGGTAGAGGTCGTTGAAAAAGGAAATACGCTGTAATGGGCGGATCTCCAGTACCTTCGTCTCTACGCCGACCATCTCCAGCCCTTTCACGAACTCATCTGCATACTCGCGGCTGGTGTAAAGGAAAGCAGCCGCCTTGCCGTTCTCTGCACCCAGGAAGAAGTTTTTCGTCGCATGGACAGTCACAACAAACAGTCCCGGCTCTCTCTGAAGCAGCTCCAGAACCTCTCCCATCACTTTTTTATCTGCTTTATCCTGATGTTCTTTCATCAGCTCACGTAATTTCTCCATTTGAATTCCTCCGGCTCTTTTTATCATGCGCGAGGCTCAATCCGCCTGCGCCTGTCTTTTCTACTCTGTCTGCTGTCTATGACTGCCTGAGTGTCGCATCGCCAAGCTGCCTTTATCACTATATCAGATGGAATATTCCGCTCAACCCCAGTTCAGATAACAGTCATCTGCTTGATTTTCAGATTCTTTTTGCAGACTATATCCTCTATATTTTAACACAGAGCCGCCAAACAATCAATCAGAAGAATCTCACACAATCTCTATAACACAATCCCTATCAACATTCAGCTCAAATAATGCTTCATGCTTTTTAACGCACTCTTCTCCAGCCGTGACACCTGCGCCTGCGAAATATGGATTTCTTCGGCAACCTCTGTCTGGGTCTTTCCCTCAAAAAAGCGCATATCAATAATGCGGCGTTCCCGGTCCGGCAGGCGCTGCATCGCCTCCCCCAGCGACAGATCCTCGACCCAATGTTCCTCTGAATTTTTCTTGTCACTGAGCTGATCCATCACGTAGAGCGGATCGCCGCCGTCCGTATAGACCGGTTCGTACAGGCTGACCGGGCTCTGGATAGCATCGAGCGCATACGCAATCTCCTCTTTGCTGACTCCCAATTCTTTGGCAATCTCGCAGAGTGTCGGCTCCTTTGACTGCTTTTTCAGCAGATTTTCACGGGTATAGATCGCTTTGTATGCCGTATCGCGGAGCGACCGGCTGACCCGGATTGAATTGTTATCCCTCAAATACCGTTTCACCTCCCCCAGAATCATCGGAACCGCATACGTCGAAAAACGGACATTCTGGGTAATATCAAAATTATCAATCGCCTTGATGAGGCCGATACAGCCAATCTGGAACAGATCGTCCACATTTTCCCGGCTGCCCGAAAAGCGCTGTATTACACTGAGCACCAGCCGCAGATTCCCCTTGATATACTGTTCTCTTGCCTCCCGATCGCCCTTTAGAATCCGGCGAAACAGTTCTTCTTTCTCCTCATTACTTAAAAGAGGCAGCTTGGATGTATTGACCCCGCAGATTTCCACTTTATAGACCGGCATTTCCATTCCCTCCGTATGATGGACGATCAACGCAAACGGTTGAATCGTTTTGATTTTTGTTTTGTCACCTATACATTAGAATGGACAATTCAAAGCTCATTTATACCCGGACAAATGAGAACCGTTTTCACTCATTCCAATTTCTTGCCTTTTCTGCCGTTCCATAGTAAAATATATTTTCAGGGATTTTACGATCAATCTTATTTATAGAAAATAGAATTCAACCACAAGGAGATCCATTCATGAACACACAAAAAAAAGCCCGTTCCCTCTACTGGGATATCGTAAAGGGATGGGGCATTATTGCGATCGTGCTGGGGCATACCGGATATTTCGCCGGTGCGTTCGTCTATCTGTTCCACCTGGCGCTGTTCTTCTTTATCACGGGCTATTTTTATAATGAAACGAAATACGGGGATACGCCGTTTCTCTACTTCGGCTCCCGTCTCGCCGGTGCATGGCCCAGGTATATGTTCTACACGCTGTTTTTTGTCCTGCTTCACAACTTTTTTGTAACGCACAGGCTCTATGCGGGACAGGAACTTTACAACCACACCAGAATGCTTACGGCATGGATGAGCAGTCTTTCCTTCAACTCCCCGGAACAGGTTCAGGGTGCCCTCTGGTTTCTGCCGGTCTGGCTGGTGTCCTCCGGACTCTTTGCCGGATGCGTCTGGTTTGGACGCGCAGCTGCCCGCTTCACCCGGAAAGATAATGTCAAGCTTCCTGTATGTGCATTTGCATGTATTCTGATTGGCCTTGCCGGTGTCTTCTTAAATATGAGAAGCTGCCCGCTCCCTTACAATCTGCAGGCGGCGCTGCTCGTTGTTCCGGTCTATCTCATCGCCTGGCTGATGCAGCAGTTTTTCTCCAATTTCCGCCACTATACGGTCTGGTACGGCTGCCTGATAAGCGCCCTGCTTCTGCACCTGACGAACACAAAGCTTCACATTTTCATCGATCTGGCAAGCATGCACATTCCGGGCGTCTTATTTTATCCGATCTCCATCATTGGAATTTACTTCGTCCTTTCGCTCTCCGACCTGTCCGAGCGCATCAGACCGCTGGCAAAGGTCCTTGCTTTTTTAGGACGCCATTCCTTTGACATTATGGCGATTCATTTCACGCTGTTCAAGCTGATCGATTTTGCCTATGCCCGCTTCATTTTGAAGGAAATACCGGAAACGCTTTCCAACTTCCCGGTCTCCTTCCGCTATGAAATGGGTCCGTTTTACATCCTGATCGGTCTGTTTCTTCCAGCACTTATCGGCTGGTGTATAGACCGCATTGCTGCGAAATTTCTTTCTTGAGGCGTTTCATAATCTTCTTTTCCAGCCTCGATATGTATGACTGCGAGATACCCAGAAGGTCGGCAACCTCCTTCTGGGTCATTTCATCTTCCTGCTCTCTCCCCAGACCAAAGCGCAGCTTCACGATTTTCTGTTCCCGCGGATTCAGGCGGTCGATCGCCGCATTCAACAGTTTCCGCTCTGTCTCATCCTCCAGATCCCGGTAAATAATATCCTCATCCGTTCCCAAAATATCCGACAGAAGCAATTCATTTCCATCCCAGTCCACATTCAACGGCTCATCGATCGAAACCTCGAGCTTCGTCTTATTATTTCTCCGGAGATACATCAGAATCTCATTTTCAATACAACGGGATGCATAGGTCGCCAGCTTAATATTTTTATCCACGTCAAACGTGTTGATCGCCTTGATGAGACCGATCGTCCCGATCGAAATCAGATCTTCCACGCCCACGCTGGTGTTGTCAAACTTTCTTGCTATGTAGACCACCAGGCGCAGGTTGTGTTCGATCAGCGCCGAACGCGCCTCTTTATCCTCACTGGTTCCAAATTTTCTTAAAACCTCCGCCTCCCGCACACTGTCAAACGGTGCCGGAAGGATATCTGTTCCCCCGATATAATGAACTTCCCCGTCCCGGTGCATCAGAAATGACCGGAACGACGGCATCATTTTTAAACGAAACTGACCTGGAACTGAAACTTTTATAAACATACGCTTTCCCCCTTATGTTGTTCGCTATGGTTCAGACCATAACGGCTGGTTTTCTTCACAACCAATATTTTTCATTGAGCAGCATCTGATACTCGCCCTTCTGCGACAGCGCCTCCTGTGAAATGGCAATCCACGGCTTCTCAATCACCCGCATACCGCCCTGACCGGACACTTCCATCCGCTCCGCCTGATATACCGGAATCACGCCGCCGCCCTTTCCGACACTCCGAAATGGGATGTATTGGACACCGTCCTCCCAGGAAAAAAATCTCTCTGCCGCACACGCATCCAGCACCTGCACCGGACGCCCCGAAAGCGGCATCGTCAGATGGTTGCCTGTGTCGAGAATCGCCTGCACATGCCGCTCCCTGCCTTTGTTAAAAAGCGTTACCGCGTACTGGTGTTCCAGCTTCATACACCGCTGCATACCAAACCGCCACACCGCAGATGGAATCAGAAAACTGCCCCCCGCGGTAAACAGCCAGAACAGAAGATTCACCCGTATTCCAAGCGGCTGAACCAGTTCCATGCAGCCAGCCGCCAGCATAGATGCTATGTAAAGCCCGATCGCAGCTTCTGCCGCCTCCGACTTCCTACGGATGGAAAATGCCGTCCATGCCATCAGCACGCTCATCATGGCGCTTAGGAGCATCCGCCCGGCATATCCCAGCGGAACCGGAGCTAACACCATTCCTAACGCATACACGGCTCCCAGAAGGCTCCCTGCCAACCGCCCATACCGGCGTTCCGACAGACGCAGGCAATTCTTCACCACCGACAGAAGCAGGAAATCCGCTGCCAGATTTTGCAGCAGGATGACATCCGCATACACACGATAGGTCACTGTCTCTTCCCACCTTTCTGTCCGACACGGGATATTATAAGAAAAAAGTTCCGCAAAATTTGTCAAACCGAGGGCGCAAAACGCCTGTTTTGATCGCCAAAAATCGGGGGGAAAACGTGAAATTTGAATAGATTCGACATAAGTCGAAGGTCTGAATCGACGATAAAAAAAACACGCATCAGAAATTTTCATTTCTAATGCGTGTCTCTTCCAAAAGCAACTGCTTCTGTATATATTTTGTATTTTTACTAAAGCAAGAGCAACTCATCTCTCACTCTTATATTATTTCTTATTTCTCAGAAAATCCGGAATATTGATCTGTGTTTCCTGGCGCATCGGGCGGAACGGCTGTGCCGGTGCCGACTGCGGTGCTTCCTTCGGAGCGACTGGCTGTGCCGGTGCTGCTGCAGATGGTGCACGGAAGGTCGGTGCCTTGTAGGTCGGCTGCGCTGCCGCTGCAGTCTGTGCTGCCGGCTGAGCGTATGTATTGCCAGTCGTCTTTGCCTTGAACGGAGTCTTGAACTCAGTCATCGCTTTTGCAACCGGTGTGTTCACACCGTGGGAATCCAGTCCAGTCGCGATAACAGTGATCGTCGCCTCATCCTGTGCATTCTCATCGTACATCGCACCGAAGATGATATTGGCATCGTCGCCTGCAAGCTCCTGTACATAGCTGGCTGCGTCATTTGCCTCGATCAGGCTGATATCGCCGGAAATATTGATGATAACGTGGCTTGCACCCTCGATGGTTGTCTCAAGCAGCGGGCTGGATACAGCCTGCTTAACAGCCTCAAGTGCTTTGTCATCACCCTTCGCATGACCGATACCGATATGAGCGATACCCTTGTCCACCATAACGGTCTGAACATCTGCAAAGTCAAGATTGATAAGACCCGGAACATTGATCAGGTCGGTAATACCCTGTACTGCCTGCTGAAGAACCTCATCTGCTTTCTTCAGTGCATCCGGCATCGTGGTACGGCGGTCTACGATCTCAAGAAGTTTATCATTCGGGATAACGATCAGAGTATCGACAGCTGCTTTCAGTTTTTCGATACCATTGAGCGCGTTGCTCATACGGGTCTTTGCCTCGAAACGGAACGGCTTTGTGACAACGCCGACCGTCAGGATGCCCATATCTTTTGCGATACGTGCAATAACCGGAGCTGCACCTGTACCGGTACCGCCGCCCATACCTGCGGTAACGAATACCATATCTGCACCCTTGAGAGCCTGTGCCAGTTCTTCCTGGCTTTCCTCAGCTGCTTTCTCACCGATCTCCGGCTTTGCGCCTGCACCAAGTCCCTTGGTCAGCTTCTCACCAATCTGCATAGCTGTAGACGCCTTGCAGAACTGCAGTGCCTGCTTATCTGTATTGATACCGATAAATTCTACACCGGCAATATCTTCATCGATCATGCGGTTGACAGCGTTGTTACCGGCTCCGCCGACACCTACTACTATAATTCTGGCAGAGTTCTCTGCTTCATTTATCTTTATCTCTAACAAGATACTTCCTCCTTCATTTTCCCATCTGTTCCGGTTTTATCATTTTTATACTAAAATTAGGGTCTTTTAAATCTAGCCTACCTAATACTATATTTGATTTTCAGCAAAAAATCAATCGTTTCTTTTATAAATTTTCAATAAACCAGTCACAATGTTACTGTTCACGCATACGTGCCAGTAACGGATTTTGCCGATTCTTCCTAGTTTTTATCAAACCGGTACATCGGATTTGCATTCGATTCATCGTAGCTGTCCAGATAGAGGGTTCCGGACAGATCCGGATAATCCCGCAGAATATCCGTCAGCTCCGAAAGTTTCCCGTTCATCTCACTGTTGCTTCCCAGCTCAACCTTCAAGCTCCTGATTTGAAGCGTCGCTTCCTTTTCCTTATTAAAACGAATCTCGTCCACCGCAACCTCGTTGACCGACAGCACCTGCGTCAGGTTCAGAATCTCGTTGAAAACGCTGATATCCTCGACCGGCAGCGGCTGATGCAGCACGATATGTCCAAAGGAAAGTCCGGCAATCTTCGGCACACCCGGCAATGTCTCGCTTGTGCTCTCCACAATGATGCCGTCCTTGTCAAAATACATCCGGCTGTTCATGTAGGAAACGTAACCAACCACACTCTTCTCGTAGACGATCACCTCCACGTCCGACGGGCTGCGGAACACCAGCTTGTAATCCTGCACGAACGGAATTGACTTGTGCGGCCGGAAGCGGTACTGCAGATAGCAGAACACCGGATTCCGGCTCAGCCGCGAATCGAAAATAGACGCCTCTATCTGCTCTGCCGTATATTGCCGGTTTCCACTGACATGGATTGTATTGATCTGAAGCAGCGACAGACCGACAAAAAACGCGGCTGCCACAAGAAGTGCTGCCGCCGTGATCCAGATATGTTTTTTTCCACGGCGGCGCCATACCTTTTCCTCTGTCTTTTTTTCAATCTGTATCTTCTCTATCTCCATCATCCTCCCGGCGCCGGATCTCTGCTCCTAATGCCCGCAAGTCCCGGCAAATATCTTCATATCCCCGCTCAATATGTTCACATTCTGATACTCTGGTCCATCCGTCCGCCCCCAGGGCTGCCACCGTCAGGGCTGCGCCGCCCCGCAGATCACGGGCACGCACCAAAGCTCCCCGCAAGGTTTCCACTCCGTCAATCCGGGCAATGTTCCCGCTGCATTCGATGTTCGCCCCCATTTTTTTAAGCTCCGCCGCTGTGCCAAACCGGTTTTCAAATACCGTCTCCCGCAGCATACTGGTTCCATCTGCCCGTGACAGCGCCGCCATCAAAAACGGCTGCAGATCGGTCGGAAACGCCGGATACGGTCCGGTTTTCACCGATACCGCCCGCAGGCGCTGTCCGCTGTGTACATATATAAGTTCCGGTTCCTGATAAAGCGAAACGCCCATATGCTCCAGCACCCCGGTCAATGCACGCAGCTCCTGTGTCTGCACGCCGTCCACGATCACCTCACCGCTGCAGGACGCAGCGGCAAGAAGATAGGTCCCGGCTACGATCCGGTCGCCGCCGATCACAAACCGGCTGTCATGGAGCGGCAATCCGCCTTCTATGATCAGCGCATCCGTCCCGATCCCCCGGATCGATGCCCCCATACCATTTAGGAAATGGCACAGCTGTCCAATCTCCGGTTCCCGCGCGCATCCCCGCAGAACCGTCCGCCCCACCGCTGCCACAGCGGCAAACAGGGCATTTTCCACCGCGCCGACACTCGGAAACGGAAAAATAATCTCTGCCCCGCGAAGTCCCGTTGTCTGTGCATGCAGGAAGCCGTCCGGCTCCGGTTCCTGTATTTCCGCGCCCAGCGCACGGAGTGCCCGCAAATGCCAGTCGATTGGACGTTTTCCGATCATACATCCGCCGGGGCTGTAGACCCCCGCCTCGCAAAAGCGTCCCAGGAGCGCTCCCAAAAGCATAATGGACGAGCGCATTTTCCCCATCGCTTTCTGCTCGATCCGCCAGCCATTCATCTTCGAAGTATCGATTTCCAGACGGTTTCCGTGCAACGCACACCGGCATCCCAGAGAATCAAGAATCCCCATCATACAGAACACATCCTGTATTCTGGGGACATTTTCAAGCACGGTAATTCCGCGGTTTAACACTGACGCCGCCATCATCGGCAAAACTGCATTTTTCGACCCCTGCACCGTGAGTCCGCCCTGAATCCGGCACGGTCCGTGAATCTCGATGAAAGCCAAACAATCCCCTCCCACCGGCATCTATGTATTATTATATGCCAACGAGAGAAAATGGTTCTCATTTTCTACATTTCCCGAAGTGAATATGTAACTCCGCCAAATATTCCTACTGCTCCAGCTTAATCTGGTTCGAGACGCTTAACACCATCCCCATCTCCAGCATCAGGAACATGACGGACGTACCTCCGTAACTGATAAACGGCAGCGTAACACCCGTGTTCGGGATCGTATTCGTAACAACCGCGATATTTAAGATAACCTGAATCGCGATGTGTGCCATCACGCCGATCACGATCATCGCACCCATCAGATCCGGTGCATTTCCAGCAATTACCATGAAGCGGTAAATCATAAACATGAAAATCAGAATGACCGAAATCGCGCCAAACAGACCTAATTCCTCACAGATAATCGAAAAAATCATATCATTCTGCGCCTCCGGCACGAAACCGAGCTTCTGGAGACTCTCGCCCAGTCCCTTTCCAAACAGACCGCCGGAACCGATCGCGTACAGACCCTGAAGCACCTGATAACCGCCGGAACGTGCATACTGCACCGGGTTGACCCAGACATTGATTCGTCCCAGCTGATAATCCTTCAGGATATGGAGCTTTACCAGCAGATGCCCTATATAGGGGGCGACCGCCAGAAGTCCGACGCCGCCTCCGATGCAGAGGAAAAACGGCCATTTGATCTTGCACGCCACAAACAGCATCACAAACACGATGCCGCAGATGATGATACCAGAACTTAAGTTGTTCGCCGTAACTAAAAGTGCCAGCGGCGCCGACAGCGCCACGATAAATCCGACTGCCCGCAGCTGGTTGATCCGCACGCCCAGATTGGCAATCAGAACCGCCAGAAGCAGAATCAGGGAAATCTTGACAATCTCGGTCGGCTGGAACTGGAGCGGTCCCAGGCGCAGCCAGCGCTTCTTACCATGCGATGCCACGCCCAGAGGTGTAAAACGCGTCAGAAGCAGCGTCACGTATGAAGCGATATATCCCAGCATCGCAAACCGCGCAAACCAGTGATAATCTATCTTGGAGACGATATACATCGCAACAAAGCTGACACCCGCGATGCCCGCCTGACGAAGCATAAAATATCCCGGATTGCCGTAATCAAGCTGCGCCTTATAGGAGCTCGCGCTGTAAATCATGATCAGTCCGAATACCGTCAGGAAAATGATGGTAAACAGCAGACTGTAATCATAAAACCGATGTGGTTTTTTCTTTTTAATTTTTCCCGGTTCCGGCATACTTCCACTCCCCTGCTTTTTATTGTTACAGTTTCGAAATTCTGCCTGTAAACGGCAGTTTTTCCTTCAAATCAGGGCTGCCGCAGACAAATGCCGGCTGCGACAGCCCCCTTAAATACATTAAGCCTTTATTCGTTACTGTTCACGCATACGTGCCCAGTAACCTTTATTCTTCCAATACTGAATTGCTGCGTGCTTTGCACTCCGCAATTCTCAAAAGTCACAATTCCTCCTGCAAGCAATCTTGCGTCGGATTTCCGACCTTTGAACCTTGGTATTACAAATTTCTCACAAATTCTTTGAATTTGCGTCCGCGCTCTTCAAAGTTCTTGAACTGCCCCCAGCTTGCACATGCCGGTGAAAGCAGGACGTTATCGCCCGGATTTGCGTAGGATGCACATACCTGTACAGCCTCCTGCAGATCTTCCGCGTACATGATATCATTGAAGCCGTGGCGTTTTGCACACTCGGCAATCTTGTCGCGGGTCTGACCGATCAGCACCAGATAGCGTACCTTTCCGCCAAAGCTCTCGATCCACTCGTCAAACTCGGAATGCTTATCATATCCGCCTGCGATTAATAAGGTCGGTCCCGGCATCGCCTTGATCGCCTGCATCGCTGCATCCGGGTTGGTTCCCTTGGAATCGTTGTAGTATTTGACACCAAAACGCTCGGTTACGAACTCAATGCGGTGTTCAACTGCCTTGAATTCCTTGATCACCTTCTGGATCTTCTCCAGCGGAACGCCCATGTTCATACTGATAGCAACCGCTGCCATAACATTTTCATGGTTATGACGGCCAAGTAGCTTCAGATCGTGGATATTGACAATCACGGTCTCTTTCTCGCCGTCGTTGTATACAATCTCATCCTCTTTCAGGTAGAAACCTTGTTTCAGGGTACGCAGACTGGAAAAATATACCACCTTGATGTCTTTTAAAGTCTCACCAAATTCACGCAGTACCGGATCCTCATAGTTCAGGACGCAGACATCGCCCTCTTTCTGGTTCTTGGTAATGCTCTCTTTCGTCTCGATGTAGCATTCCATCGTCTTATGACGATCCAGATGATCCGGGGTAATATTTAAAATAGCGCTTACATTCGGATGGAAATCAGTCATGGTCTCCAGCATGAAGCTCGATACCTCTGCGACAGTTACGGTCTCATCCGTTGTCTCCAATGCGTGGAATGCAAACGGCTCACCGATATTTCCAACTACAAATACGCTGTCATAGAATGACTTCATGATCTCGCCGGTCAGGGAAGTCGTCGTTGTCTTTCCGTTCGTGCCGGTAATGGCTGCCATACGTCCTTTGGCACAGTGATATGCAAGCTGCATCTCGCCCCAGATCGGAATACCGGTTTCACGAATCATCTCTACAAACGGTGCATCGGTCGGGATGCCCGGGCTTAAAATTGCCAGCTCCACGCCTAACAAATCCGTCTTTTTCAGCTCTCCGAGGACGAACGTGATCGTCGCGCCTTCGTCAAATTTCTTTTTCAGCTCCTCTGGATCCAGTTTTTCATTGCCATCGTAAAGCACTACCTCCCCGCCTTTTGAGAGAAGGAGCTTTGCAGCTGCAATACCGCTGATACCTGTTCCTGCTACTAATACTTTCTGACTCATAATCTTCCTCCTATAATCCTAAGTATGCTATAAGGCAAAGGATTGCCGTAATAATCGAAAATACGCCTACGACCCTGGTCTCAGACCATCCGCAGAGCTCGAAATGATGATGGATCGGCGCCATCTTGAAAAAGCGCTTTCCGCCCGTCTTCTTAAAATAGGTTACCTGAATAATAACAGATAATACTTCCACCAGATAAATCAGACCCACGATCGCGATAAAGATCGGCATCTGCATCATAAAGGCACTGGAAGCAACAAAACCGCCAAGTGCCAGTGAACCGGTATCGCCCATAAACACACGCGCCGGATAGACATTGAACAGAAGAAAGCCCAGAAGACTTCCAACTACTGCGCCGGTAATCGGGCTAATGCCGCTGTTCTCCCCGATCGCCACGATCGTAAAGAACGTTGCTACCAGAATCGTCACACTGGTGCATAGACCGTCCAGACCATCTGTGAAGTTCACGCCATTGTCAGTTCCCAGAATGATGAAGAACAGTGCCGGTACAAACAGCCAGACCGGAAGCTGTAAATACTTGCCGGTAAATGGAATCAGCATCCCTGTTCCGATGTCCGGTGAGGTTACAATATAATAGGCAAAAATACCTGTGATCACAAACTGTCCGATCAGCTTCTGGATCGGATTTAAGCCCTCCGAACGTTTCATCACGATCTTGATGTAATCGTCCAGAAATCCAACCACGCCGAATCCAACGGTCATAAACAGTACCGGAATGATCTTCGGATAATCCCGGATATAGAGCAGGGACGTAATGATGATGCTGGAAAGAATTACCAGACCGCCCATCGTCGGGGTTCCCTGCTTTTTCAAATGCGTCTGCGGCCCATCATCGCGCACCTGCTGTCCGAATTTCAACCTGTGGAGAAACGGTATCACGATCGGGCACAGCACTGCGCTGACCACAAATGCGATGATAACCGCCAGTATTGTTTCATTTACCATGTCACACCTCTAACTTATCTTCCTATGTATACAGAGATAGTTCCTCAATTTATACACCTCAATAGTATACGTCTTTTTAGGGGAATAATCAACCTCTTTTCTCTACCCCCAGATACGGCAAAATGACCTCAAACAGATCGCGGATCACCGGGGCGGCAATCGTCCCGCCATAGTAGATTCCTTCCGGTTCATCGATGGTGATGAGCGCGATCACCTGCGGATCGTCCGCCGGTGCAAACCCTAAAAATGAGGAAATATATTTTTTCCGGCTCCTTGGAAGTTTCTCCGAGGTTGCCGTCTTTCCGCCGATCCGGTAGCCCTCGATCCGGGCGTTTTTTCCACTCCCCTCCGCCACCACCTGTTCCAGAATATAACGCAGCGTCTCACTCGTCTGCTTCGATAAGATTCTCTCCCCTTTTGGATAGGTAAACACGTGGACTGCCTGACCATCTGCCCGCACGGCACGGATACCGATGTGCGGTGTGATGCGCGTTCCTCCGTTGATCAGGGAGGATGCCGTTGTAATAAGCTGGATCGGCGTGATCTGAAACGACTGCCCAAAAGAGACGGTCGCCAGCTCCACCGGTCCGATCTGATCCGGCTGGTGCATGATCGTCCCCGCCTCACCCGGCAGATCAATCCCAGTCTTTCCCAGCAGACCAAACTGCTTAAAATACTGATAGTACCGCTCCGGTCCCAGCCGCTGCCCGACATCGATCAGAACAGGATTGCAGGAATTCATCATTCCCTGTAAAAACGTCTCCCCGCCGTGTCCGCCCACCTTGTGACACCGAATCTTCCGATCTTCCACGATCCGGAATCCCGGGCAGGAAAACTGGTCAGTCAGGTTGACCACGCCCGCCTCCAGTCCCGCAGCGGCAGTCACGATTTTGAATGTAGACCCCGGTTCGTATGTATCATTTAAACAGGGATTGCGCCACATCTGATTGAGGAGAGCTTGTTTATTTTGCGCTGATGCTGCGTGTGACTGCACTTCATTCTTCCAGGATATGTCTTCTTCTGTTTCTGAATCTTCGTTTTTTCCATCTGTCACCAGCTCAAACGGCTCATTCAATGAAAACTCCGGTGCATTTACCATTGCATAGATTTCCCCGTTCTTCGGGTTCATCACGATGATCGAGACGCGGTTCGCATTCTTTTTCTGCATTGTCTGGTACGCCGCCTGTTCCGCGTACATCTGGATATTGACATCCAGACTCGCCTGCAGATCCCGCCCTGCCTCCGGCTCGATGCGATCCTCCGCCTCATTTTCCAGCTCGATCCCCGCCGCGTCCGTGAGCGTCAGGATCTTGCCATCCGTGCCCTTTAAATACTTCTCATACTGTACTTCCAGACCGATGATCCCCTGATTATCTCCCCCGGTGAATCCCAGCACTTTCGATGCCAGATGTCCATATGGATAATATCGTTTATAGTCCTCATCCACCTTGACCCCCTCCAGGCGCATTGCCCGGATCGCATCGCCCCGCGTTTTCTCTACATTGGACTGGATCACCTCCCTGGAAGATCGTTTTTCCGTCTTTTTCCGCACCTCCGCCTCCGGAAGTCCCAGTTCTTCGCTTAAAACCCGGATAACTGTCTCCGGATCTTTTACCTGATTATGAATCACTGAGATAGTACATACAGTCCGGTTATCGGCGATCACCGTTCCGTTCCGGTCAAGGATCCGCCCGCGCGGCGCTTTGATACTGCGCTCCCGCCGATGCAGCTCCTCCGCCATCTGGCTGTAATAATCCGCTTTATACAGCATGAGGAAGAACAGTCTCCCCGCCAATCCTGCCATGCACAGGCAGATGGCGGCGCACAAAAAGACAGTTCTTCCTCTGTGATGCGTCCGGTTCCGATTCATACTGCTTCCTGTCTGATCTCATTGCTACAGTATATCATAAGAACCGTTTCTTTATTCTGTATTTTCCACGCAAGATAGATAAGTCTTCCCGACAGGCACAATTCTTAATCTCCCGCTGCCTGCGTTTCCTGGGAAGATGCCGTTTCTCCGGCATTATCCGCTGTTCCGGTGTCTCTGCCCGTTCCAGCCGTTTCACCGTTTCCAACCGCCGCCGATTCATCCTGCACATTTCCCATCGTATCCGGATAGCTGTACTCGTCTCCGGAATCGATAAATTCCTCATCGTAGTTCGCCCAGCCGCCCTCCGGAGCCGGAGTCGTCTCTGCCGGTGTTTCAGCTGCATTCGGATCCTCGGTCGCTGTGCCGCTTATAATGCCTTCTTCCTGGCTGGAAAGATTGGTCTCGAGATCCTGTGCCGCGCCGCCTGCCGGGAATACATTCTTATATGGAAGGACTTCCGCCATGATCTTGCTGAAAATCTCGCTGGCAAAAGTCGAATGTGCCTGCTGCTCGCCCGGCAGATGCGGGGTATCTACTACCACATAGCAGAGTACCTGCGGATTGTATGCCGGTGCATATCCGATAAAGGAAACCAGATAATTCTTCTCCGCACGCGGCTGCTTCTGCGCCGTACCTGTCTTACCAGCCACTTCGTAACCGGCAACTGCCGCCGCGCCCGCGGTACCGCCATCACCTGATACTGTCTGGTAAAGCGCATTATTAATGAAGTTCGAGGTCGATTCCGAAACCGTCTCTCGCACCAGATTTGGGGAAACGGATTTGACAACGGATCCTTCGTCGTTCAGAATCTCTTTTACCACATGCGGCTCATAATAGGAACCGCCGTTGATTAAGGACGCATATCCGGCTGCCATCTGCACCATCGTACAGTTATAGTTCTGTCCAAATGCGTTGGTCGCCAGAGAAGCCGGATCCATATTGGATGCCTGATAAATCAGACCTGACGCCTCGCCCGGAAGGTCGATGCCCGTCTTCTCGCCAAATCCGAAAATCTTCTGATACTGGACAAACTTCTCTTTTCCCTCCAGTGATACAATACGCATCATAACGACGTTGCAGGATTTCATCAATCCCTGTGTGATCGTCAGCGGTCCGTGACCGGCTCGGGCAACACACCGGATATCCCAGTCTCCGAAATGCAGTTTTCCGCCGCACTCAAAGACCTCGTTTCCGGAAATCGCGCCTTCCTCGATCGCCCCGGCTACCGTAAATGCTTTCTGTGGAGAACCCGGCTCATAGGAGTCGCTCACGCAGAAGTTTCTCCACATTTTATACCACGCCTCGGACTTCGCCTTTTCATCCATCGCCTGGATTTCCTCATCCGTATAGTAGGTACTTAAATTGTACGGATCATTCAGATTGTAACGGGTCGTTGTATCCATCGCCAGGATCTCACCGCTGTTCGGATCCATGACGATCGCCGCCGCCAGATCACTTCCAATGCCCGCCTGCCACTCATCCAGATATTTCTGGACAATCTTCTGGATATTGACATCGATCGTCAACTCCAGCGTCTTTCCGTTCTGCGCCGGTTTTACCGTTCGCTCGACGTTCGAATCGCCGTTTAAATAACCATACTCACGACCGCTCACACCGTTCAGGATATCATTATAATACTGTTCAACACCGCCGGATGCATTGCCATCCTTGAGGGCAAAACCGACCACATTGCATGCCAGCTCATTGTACGGATATGTTCTCTTATATTCTTCCTCGAACCATACGCCCGTGATACGCTGGTTGCCGCCTTCCTCCGTCGGCAGCGCCCGGTATTCCTTGTTCTTGTCCTTCTCATAAGTCTCAAACTTCTCTTTATCCTCTGCCGGAAGCTGTTTCGCATAAATCACATACTGGCTGTCTTTTTTCTCCTCGATCATCGCCTGCAGCTCGTCCCGCTTGTAACCGAAGCACTCCACCAGCGCGTCCAGCGTGGCATCGAGATACTGGTAGTTCTCCTCCGTATCCAGAATCTGCTTCGGATCGACGACCAGATTGTAAACTTTCTCGCTAATCGCCAGATACGTCCCGTTCCGGTCGATAATATTGCCGCGCTTGTAGGGAATCGTGCGGCTCTCATAGTCCTGATGGCTCAGGACTATCTGATTGTACGACTCGCCCTTACTTTTTACCAGATTATAAAGCACCAGCACCAATGCAAACAAAGCCAGCATAATTACCAGGACGGTAATTGCCAGCTTTTCCTGCATATATTTCCGAAAGGTCTGTCTGCCGTTAGTGTTTTGGGATGTCCTCATACTGTCTTACATACTCGCTTTCCGTCTTGTCATATAAAAGAATCTGATCCTTATTTGCATATACCATGCCGAGCTCTTCGGTCGCCACTTTATATACATGATCCAGATCCACATACGTGTCAATCCGGGTCTGAAGTGCATCATTCTCGGACTTCAGGTTCTCCAGTTTCAGCTCCAGATCCTCAATGTGGTTGATACGGGTCGTGATCGACGCCTGCTTATGCAGATAATTCATACATAAAACCAGCGCGATCAGCGCAGCGATGGTCAGCGCCAGCACATACGGTCCGTTCATGTAAAGCGCCTTTTCCTGGTTGCGGCGCACGGCGTGTTTATGCCGGTACTCCTCTCTCTCATCTCTTTCTGGTCTTATCTCCACGGTTCTCTGAACTTTTCGCACGGTATTACCGTCCACATACGTGGAGGCCGATACATGTTGTCTCCTTCTGACAGACATAACGTTCCCTCCCTGCTCTTTCGCTTTTTCTCTCTTTTATCTCCCCCGCACCTGAAACGATCTCTGTTCTGCGGTGCAGTTATGCTTTTGTTTATGATTTTTCAAATACCCGGAGCTTTGCGCTCTTGGAACGCGGATTTTCTTCCATCTCCTGATCGGTCGGAAGAATCGGTTTTCTTGTAATCACCCTACCGCGGCTTTTGCGTCCACAAACACAGACCGGAAAATCCGGCGGGCAGATGCATGGATTTTCATTCGTCCGGAAACGGTTCTTTACGATTCTATCTTCCAGGGAATGGAACGTAATGATCGAAAGCCGTCCGCCCGGTGCCAGGCGCTCAATCATCGTATCGATCGAATCTTCCAGCACATCCAGTTCCCGGTTTAACTCGATCCGGATCGCCTGAAACGTACGCTTTGCCGGATGACCGCCGGTCGCCCGGACCTTTGCCGGAATCGATGCCCGGATGATCTCCGTCAGCTCGCCTGTCGTCTCAATCTCTTTTTTCTGTCGTGCCTGTACGATGTGTTTTGCAATATTCTTCGCAAACCGATCCTCACCGTAGTCCCGGATGATCCGGTACAGTTCCATCTCACTGTAGGTATTGACGATGTCCTTCGCGGTCTGCTCATTTCTCTGATCCATCCGCATATCCAGCGGCGCATCGTCCTCGCGATAGGTAAATCCCCTTTCCGCTGTGTCAAGCTGGAAGGAAGAAACACCCAGATCCAGATAAATTCCATCCACCTGCGGAATCTCCAGCTCATCTAACACCTGTGCAATCCGCTCATAATTGCTCCGCACAACGGTTATCTTATCTCCAAAAGGAGCCAGACGTTCTGACGCAGCCGCAATCGCGTCCGCATCCTGATCAATCCCGATCAGGCGTCCGCCGTCTCCCAGCCGTGCCGCCACCTCGCTCGCGTGACCGCCGCCTCCCAGTGTCCCATCCACATAGATACCCTGGGGCTTTACACAGAGACTGTCAACCGTCTCATTTAATAATACTGATTTGTGATTAAATATCATATGCCAAGGCCTTCCATATTTTCTGCAATCTCTTCCATGTCATCATAGACATTCTTCTCCGCCCAGGTCGCCTTGTTCCAGATCTCGATCCGGCTTCCGACGCCGACCAGGACAACCTCCTTCTCGAGTCCTGCAAAATCCCGCAGAACCGAAGGAAGCAGGATTCGTCCCTGACGATCCACCTCACACGCCGAGGCACCTGCCAGAAAGAAACGGGAGAATTTTCTGGCATTCTGATTGGTAAGTGGGAGTGCCTGTAACTTCTCTTCGAACTTTTTCCACTCGGTGTTATCGTACACAAAAAGACAGCCATCCAACCCCTTTGTCACCACAAATTCGTCTCCAAGCTGTTCCCTGAACTTCGACGGAACGATCAAACGCCCCTTCGCATCGATTGTATGATTGTATTCTCCCATGAACATATCAATCACCCGTCATCCGATGTGTACCACTTTTGTGTCCCGAAAATCCATTTCGTTCCACTTTTCACCACTTTCTACCACTTGTTATGTTTATTTTAGTACATGCCCATCAAAATGGCAAGGTCTAAATCGAAAAAAAATCAGAAAACTCAGGCACCGGTTCTTTTTCCGAACACATGTACCTGAGTTTTCTGTACTTATCTATATTTGTTTCTATTTCCACTCTTATTTTATAGCGCCGTCTCCAGCCCTCTTTCAGTCTCCGTCTCCAGCTCGATATACTGATTTAAGAGTTTGTCAAGCTCCACACTGTAGTGATAAATTATGTCATATGCTGCCTTTGTGTCAATATTTTGATTCAGCTGCTGTCTTGCCCGTTCAATCTTTTGAACTAATTCTTCTCTCATATCCGCCATCCTGTGCATTCTCCTTTTCTATTCTCTAGTGCCATTCCTCCTTACTTCACTGTCATTTTACGTCTTCCACCAGCAAAAAGCAAACTATTTCGACCGATTAAATTCGACAAAAAACGACGTTTCGGTTCCAAAAGTGCCGACCCGTGAACAGCAACCGACGTTTGTATATAACAATAGGGCAGGATCCCGAAGAATCCCACCCTACTATATAAATACATTATTCAGAATAAATCTGCTCTATCCTATTTCACGCCAAAGATAGCCATGAATGTACCTGCTGCTACGGCAGTACCGATAACACCAGCTACGTTCGGTCCCATTGCGTGCATCAGAAGGAAGTTGCTCGGATCTGCCTCAGAACCAACCTTCTGGGATACACGTGCTGCCATCGGAACTGCAGATACACCTGCGGAACCGATCAGCGGGTTTACCTTACCATGAGTTACCTTGCACATAATCTTACCGAAGATAACACCTGCTGCAGTACCCAGAGCGAATGCAATCAGACCCAGAACTACGATCTTGATGGTATCCAGGTTTAAGAAAGCCTCTGCACTGGTAGTAGCACCTACGGAAGTACCCAGGAAGATAACGACGATGTACATCAGGGCGTTGGAAGCAGTCTCTGTCAGCTGCTTAACAACACCAGACTCACGGAACAGGTTACCAAGCATAAGCATACCAACCAGCGGAGCAGTTGTCGGCAGAATCATGCAGACAACGATTGTAACAACAACCGGGAACAGAATCTTCTCCAGTTTGGATACCGGACGAAGCTGCTCCATACGGATCTCTCTCTCCTCTTTGGTGGTAAGGAGTTTCATGATCGGCGGCTGGATAATCGGAACCAGAGCCATGTAGGAGTAAGCTGCTACGGCAATCGGTCCCATCAGACCTGTCTGACCAAGTTTACCAGCCAGGAAGATAGAGGTCGGGCCGTCTGCACCACCGATGATGGAGATAGCAGCCGCAGCCTTATCGTTGAATCCCATGAAGATAGCCATGAAGTAAGCGCCGTAAATACCGAACTGAGCAGCTGCACCGAGCAGGAAGCTCTTCGGGTTAGCGATCAGCGGACCGAAGTCTGTCATCGCACCGACACCCATGAAGATGAGGGATGGTAAGATACTCCACTCATCCAGTAAATAAAAGTAATGTAAAAGTCCACCAACTCCGTTCGATGAATCTTCAATCGATCTCATAATATCCGGATAGATATTTACAAGCAGCATACCAAAGGAAATAGGAAGAAGCAGTAACGGCTCGAATCCTTTTCCGATTGCCAGATACAGGAAAATCAGCGCTACGAAAATCATAACGATGTTTCCAAATGTCAGGTTTAAGAATGCTGTCTGCTGAAGAAGATTGGACAATGTAGTTGTTATATATTCCATATTAATTCCTCCAAACGGAATAACATATCCCGTATTTTTTCAGCCAGTTTTATAAAAATTAGATTAGTTTAATGTAGCAAGAACTGCGCCCGGTTCTACCATATCGCCTACTGCAACATTAACACTGGCAACGGTACCGTCCTGAGGAGCTACGATCTCGTTCTCCATCTTCATAGCTTCCAGAAGCAGGATAACCTGACCACGTTTTACAGCTGTGCCAGCTGCTGCCTTAATACCAAGGATCTTACCTGGCATCGGGGATGTGATGGTTACGCCGCCTGCTGCCGGTGCTGCTGCTGGAGCCGGAGCTGCTGCCGGTGCTGGAGCTGGAGCTGCTGCTGGAGCTGCTGCGCCTGCAAATCCTTCTTCTACGGTTACCTGATATGCTGTACCATTTACGGTGATAGTATAATTCTTCATTTTAAATTCCTCCAGATTTTATCGATGATTATTTACGTGTAATGGAGCGGATATTTACGCTGTCTGCCGGTACGCCGGTTGCTGCTGCGATCGCTGCAGTGATAACTGCTACCAGTTCTCCATCATTTGCCGCATTGCCTGCTGCTGGTGCTGCGGTACGTGCCGGTGCTGCTGCCGGTGCCTCTGCTCCTGCTTTTTTAGCCTTTACATTTGCCTCAATCTCGTTAACCTTCTTGAAGCTGCTGATAATTAAGCTGATGAAGATCAGTACCAGGAATACGGTACCCATACCCATCAGGGTATTTAATGCTGCCTTCTCCATCTTCTCACCGAAGCTGTAGTTTACAACAAAGGATAACTCGGTCGGTACCAGAGAAGTACCGCCGTAGCTGCTTACGCTCTCCTCAGCGGTCAGGGAGAAAGTCAAGTCTCTCTTCTCAAAGGAAGCCTGAACAACTGCTGTGTAGCTATCATCATCGGCGCGCTCTACGGTCACGCTCTGAACCTCACCCATCTTGCCTAAATCGTCCTTAGAACTGGTCCAAGAAGAAATTGCAGACTCAATGACTGTGTTTTTCTGCTTCTCAGCCTGTTTCAGCTGTGCTGCCAGATCTTCGTCACTGTAGCTGGCGAACTGCTCCAGATAGCTCTTAGCGCCATCGCTCATGGTCTGCTCGATCTCCGGAGAAATCGGCTCTACCGCTTCTTCAGAAGCGCTACCACAGGCGGACAGAGCGAAAAAGCAGACTGCCATGCAAAGTACAAGCAGCATTCTTTTCATATTCTGTTTCATAAATGTGTCACCTCGTAATTAGATCGTTCCATGCTTTGACGGACGTCCCTCTTTCTTCGTGAATCATATCCTGACAGCATCCATGTTTCTTTCATGGCGCCATCCGTGATACTTCCCACCTATCTGTGTTTGCAGGTGTTTTTGCAAAATTTCCAGAGCTTGTCATCCACTCCGGGAATTCTCCATCTGACACGCTGCGGCAGCAGAGGATTGTACAATCTCCTCTGCATACATAAATGGCATGCACTTCCGTCTATGCGAATCCGACTTTAATAGCCATGCATACATAAACATCTGTACCACTGACTTGTTATTCGATTCTCACATAAGCGCTGTCCGGTGCCTGACTGATGACAAACACTGCCCTCATCCCTGTTTCCGGAAATGATTCCGGCAGCCAGCCGCACTGACATCCCTTTTTTAGCACTACAACTCCGCCGACGGTTCTGATTATATAATCATTATACAATATGTAAAAACACGTTGCTTCCATGCAGTACTAAATCCAGAATCTGCATTCTCCGACCTTTCCCTGCCTGCGTCTCCGCGTAGCTGCCTGCCTGCGAACCACTGCTTTCACAGTTTCCTGCTGACAAACGCCCCCGCTTTCGCACTACTTCTGTGCCCGCCATCCCGATTCTGCGCTTTTGCCGATATAACGCATACCGAGGCTCTTCCTAATTTGCAGCCAGAAGAGCCTCGCATCTTTCGTCAAATCCGCACCGGAACAGCCGCAGCTTATCTTGCACATACAGTTGATATAGCAGTTTGAAACGTCATGTTATGCCAGATTACTTATGCTGGTTTCCTCCATCCCATAAGCAAGTCCATTTTTTTGCCTGTTTAACATTGTATAATGAGGTCGGCAAAAAAGCAAGTTATTTCCGTTCGAATTTGTTTACTTTTTCATTTTTTTAACTGAATCAGCTCCAATATCTGGGTACTGGTTCAAATCATATTTATATTATACCCCTGCCGGACCGGACGGCTGCACCGGTGACTGGCTTCCGGTTGTCGGAGTCTGTCCATCCGTCGAACCGCCATTTCCCGCCGCATTCTCCTCCGGCAGAACTACCGTGCAGCTTCCGTCTGCCGCTGCCTGCCAGGTATTTCCATCCATCTCGAACGTAATACCCGCGTACATCGCGCCGCTGGCATCCAGGTAATATTTCTTACCGCCAAGATCCAGCCAGCCGGTCCGCATCACGCCGGACTCATTCATGTAATACCACTTTCCGCCGACTGCCTGCCAGCCCGTCGTCATGGCGCCGGAGCCGTCAAAGTAATACCAGCTTCCGCCCAGGTTCTGCCAGCCCGCCTGCATCGCACCGGATGCGTTCAGATAATATTTCTTGCCGCCCGTCTCCAGCCAGCCGGTCTGCATCAGACCATTGTCCGCCATGAAATACCAGCTTCCATCGACCGCACGCCAGCCCGTCGCCTGTTCGCCGGATGCGTCAAAGTAACGCCAGCCGCCGTCCAGCGTCTTCCAGCCGGTAATCATATGACCGTCCGCCTCCAAATAATACTTTTTGCCCGAAAGCTCCAGCCATCCTGTGGACGGATTGCCCGCCGCATTCATATAGTACCAATTCTGACCATCGTTGATCCACGCCGCTTTCTGCATCACATGGTTCTGATAATAGTAACGGTTCCCCGCGATCGTCCGCCAGGTATTGCCCGGAATGATCTGCGTATAATCTTTATACAGATAATCAATATCCACATTGCCGTTCACGCCCTTGACCGAACCGGTGTTGGACGCCTGCCACATCGAGGTCTTTGAATATGTATACTTCTGCTGGTATTTTGCCACCCATATATCATACGAAATCTTCGACATATCGATCTTATTGGCAATCCAGTATTCATTTGCATAGACCATCGGATAATATCCTGCATCCTGAATCCGTTTACAGAACGCGTTGATCACATCGCTGACCTGAGACTGCGTCAGAGTTCCCAGCGTATTAGCATCCTCGGCATCAAAGACAACCGGGAAGGAGATAGGATAATCCTTGATAAGATTCAGGACAAAATCTGCCTCCTGCTGCGCCATTTCGACCGAAGTCGCATACGAATAAATGTACGCGCCCAGCCGCAGCCCTGCCTGGCTCGCATTTGCCGCGTTCATAGCGAAAAACGGATCCACATTACCGCGGAACCGGGTTGCCAGCATCGCAAACTGTACATTATCCGATGCCACCTGGCTCCAATTTACATTCTGCTGCCAGTAAGACACATCCACGCCGCGCGCAATCGCACCGATCCCCTCATTCTCCGTCACCCGGTACACGCCAAGCCCCGATGTGACCGCGCTCACACTCCCATTGGAAACAGAAGTCGAACCGCCAGAGCTGCCTGTACTTCCCGAATTGGAGCTGCCCGAACCGCCGCCCGGCCCCGCATTCGAGGATGACGATGTAAGAGAAGAATCTCCCGCCGGTCCTGCCAGCGCCGTCATCGGCTGAAAGCACAGCGCTGCTGCCAGCATGCCAGCCGCTGCCCGTGAAAGCACACGCGCGCGCCCCATCCTTTTTTTGTTCACTCTATTCCGATTCATGCCAAAAAACCTCCTTGATTATCCTTTTATCCCTGTTGTCTGTTCACCATTTATATACATTTCCCCGCCTGATCCGGTGGGGCATATGCGAAACAAATATGGTTCATCTACACACTGTGTAACCAACAGCAAAACTTTTCCTATTATGACCTAGTTTAACAGATACTCCCCATCCACTTCAATAGAGAAACTTTAAATAAAATCTGTCAAATTTATTACAGAATGCTTCCCTTTCTGCTAAAAGAATGAAGCCGTCCACGCCAAAAACAGGATTTTCAAGCAGAAAAACACAATAATGCCGGAACAAAGCTTTCCCCCGTTCCGGCATTTCATTTTTGCATATTCAGTTTTCCGCAAAATTCCACTTATCTTTATTCTAGCAAAGGAACTTCTGTTCTCCTGAAAGATTTTTTCCTATTTCCGATTCCAGTTCATCAGGCGGATAATATACAAAAACAGGTTGATAAAGTCCAGATACACCTGCAGCGCCGAAAATACCGATGCTTTCTGAAAAAAAGTCCAGTACCAACCCATTTTGTCAATTATTTTCAAACCCATTTACAAGTTATGAAGCTCCCGCCTCTTTTTCTTCCACGGAAGCGGCACATTCCATTTTTTCAGCGCACTGAAAAAATAATAATAAATATTAAAGAGAACCGTTGTGATCGTCCAGGTCAGCGGATAGCTGAATACCACTGTCAGGATATCCGGGCGGATCGGAACAGCGATCAGGATCCAGACAACCCGCAGGACGCACACGCCCAGCGCCGTCATAATCATCGGAATCCAGCAGTCTCCCACACCGCGCAGTGCGCCGGAATAAATCTCAATACAGAGGTATGTCACAAATGCCGGCACCAGGAAGTGAAGAATCTTCATGCCGATCGCGATCACCTCCGCATCCGTTGTGAACAACAGATAAATATAGCCGCCCGTCAGATACAGAATCGTGCTCAGCCCCACCGTGATAATACAGGAAATTCCCAGGCAGACGTACACGCTGCGTTTCACACGGTCCAGCCGCCCCGCGCCGTAATTTTGTCCGACAAAGGTCGTGATGGAGATCCCCAGCGCATTAATGATCATCCAGTAAGTGCTGTCGATCTTTCCATATGCAGCCCACGCCGCCACCGTGTCTGTTCCCAGTGCATTGACGCTGCTCTGGATCACGAGGTTGGAAAAGGAATACATAACCGACTGGAGTCCAGCCGGAAACCCAATCCGGATGATCCGCACCAGAATCACCGGTGTGATCCGCGTTTTCCGGATCTCAAACCGGTACGAGCCATCCGCACGCATCAGCGTTCCCAATACCAGACACGCGCTGACCACCTGGGAAAGGATCGTCGCCACCGCCGCACCACGCACGCCCATCCGAAGTCCTACTACAAACAACAGATCGAGCGCAATGTTTGTAAAACAGCTGATCACAAGGAAATAGAACGGTCTTTTGGAATCACCGATTGCCCGCAGGATTCCGGCACCCATATTATATAAGAGGTTCGCCGTGATTCCGACAAAATAAATGTGCAAATACCCGCTTGCATTGTCCATGATATCCTCCGGCGTCCCCATCAGGCGAAGCGCCGTGTCGGAAAAAAGGAGTCCGCCAACCGTCATGAGGATACCGCACAACAGCGAAAAGGCAATCGCCGTGTGGACTGCCTCGCTGACCCGCTGACCGCGTCCCGCCCCGTAAAACTGGGCGATGATAACTGTCGCACCCGAAGAAAGTCCTACAAAAAAGCCAACCAGCAGGTTCGTAAGCATCGATGTGCTTCCGCCGACCGCCGCCAGCGCTTCCTTTCCGACAAAACGGCCTACTACCACCGCATCTGCCGTATTATAGAGCTGCTGAAAAAAAGTTCCAAATAAAATCGGGAAGAAAAATAGCAGAAGCTGTTTCCAGATCACTCCCTCTGTGATCGCATTTGCCCGGCCAGTCTCCCCGGTTTGTCTGACTCCCTCTTCCCGTCTGGTATCTTTCATCCAATCCACCCCCTCTTATGTTCTTTGTCTCTGTTTCCTGTATGCATCCTACTCACAGATATTTCACCTATAGGAATTCATATGTCTTTTCGTTATTCTTCTCCCGCAAATCCCATTTCCAACTCAATTCAGCTCCGCAATCCGCGAGATCCCCACATAGATATGAGAAATCTTGTACCAGGTAGCAAAATCGACCACGCCCGTCTGCGGAAGTCCAAACACCGACTGGAACGCCCGTACGGACGCCTCCGTTCCGGGTCCGTAGATCCCGTCCGGCGTAACCCGCGGGATCGCTGTATACACAGTCGCCACCGCGTCAAGCTGCTGCTGCAGCTGCCGCACCTTATCGCCGCTGGACCCCACCTTAAGCGGTTCCCCCGGATAGGAGATCGGGATTCCTGATATCTGTTCCGCAGTGTTGATGTAAATACTATTTCCATAGAAGCGCCGCAATATCTCGATCGCGCTGTATCCCTGTTCTCCCAGACTGCACGAACCCCACTGGGTCATCCAGCCCGGGCAGGACACCCGCCGCCCGTCGCAGTACTGTGTCAGAATCGGCTGCCGCACACCGGGGCGGGACAGATAGTTGTCAAAAATGTCGTCCACCACCTCTGAGATCGGCTCGAAAATATCACGCCCGTAAATCCACTTGTGATCGAATGCCGTCGAGGAAGTGATTGTAAAATCGTAGCCCTGGTTCCGATACCACTCCGTATACACCCGGTTCAGTGTAAATGACATGATCGCAAGCACATTGGCGACGATCGTGCTGCGCGGCCAGGTCGCGTAGATCTCGCTCGACGCCACGTTTTTGATATAATCCCGGTATGCCACATAGTAATCTTTTGCGGAGGCATTGGTCGGTACGCCATCATGCACGACGATCGTCTGCGGTACCACCACGCGGCTCAGCACGATCTCGCCGCTCTCCTGCACCGGTTTTACCTCATCTTCGGCAATCTTGGGCGGATAGGAACCATATAGGGTATGATCCGGAATCTGTATATTCTCCTCTGCTCCGGTCTGATCCGGAAGCGGAATCATCCGGATCGGCTGGACTGCCGTCACGCCCGCCAGCACCTCCGTTCCCTTTACCTTTACCGGCTCATAGCCCGCTGCCCGCACTTCCACCGTATAATCCGCATACGGCTTTTCCCGGTTCTGTTCTTCCAGTGAAAGCGACACAGGAGGCGCTGCTACCGCAATCTCCTCCGTCTGCCCGGATAAATTGGTTCTAAGCACTTCCTGCGTCTGTCCGGAATCGCCATAACTGACCGAAACCTCTGCTCCCTCAATTGGGAAATTATTTTCACTGTTTACCACATCGATCCGCAGATAGCCATCCTGCATTCCGGTTGTCTCACAAATTCGGACACGGTCGAAAGAATGATAGCGCATGCATCCAGCCTCGCATTTATTTTACATGGTCATTTACAGTTTATATCCAGCATCTTTTATCTATGACGGTTTTTATCTGATTTTTTAATGTTTTGCTGCCGTATCTTCCTTATTTTTCTCCTCTAAATCGCTCTCGTCGCCTCTGCCAGCCACACCTTCTCTTCCTCCGTCATATACGGAGACAGCTTCTCATACACGCCCTTATGGTACGCGTTCAAAAGCCCGCGGTCGCGCGCTTCCATCAGCGATACGTCGATCGTGTCCAGATCGATCGGAACCCAGGTCAGATTTTCAAATTTCATGAACTGACCAAATTCATTCTTCACATCCTTCACACAGAGCATCAGATTCTCCGTCCGGATGCCAAATTTTCCTTCCAGATAAAGACCCGGCTCATCAGAGGTAACCATACCTTCCTCCAGAACCGCATTTTCAGCAGGCGATGTGAGCAGCCTCCATCGGATGGAATTCGGGCGCTCATGCACACAGCCCAGATAGCCGACGCCATGCCCTGTTCCGTGATTGAAATCCATGCCGTTTTTCCACAGGAGTTCGCGCGCAATATAGTCCAGATTGATACCGCGGCAGCCATACATAAACTTCGCATCCAGCAGACGCAGCATCGAGCACGCCACCAGCGTACAGCAGCGTTTTTCTTCCTGCGTGATCGGTCCGACCGCGATGGTACGCGTCACATCCGTCGTTCCCTCATAATACTGTCCGCCGGAATCGACCAGATACAACCCCTTCTTCGGTACACCACTCTTCTCTGTCTCAGACGCCGTATAATGGCACATCGCCGCGTTCGGTCCCCACGCAGAGATCGTCGTAAAGCTCATATCCAGGCAGTTTTTTTGTTCCAGGCGCAGCTTATCCAGATATTCCCCTGCGGTCCACTCGTCCAGTCCTTTTTCGCCTGCATGTTCCTTCACCCAGCGCAGGAAACGGGTCAATACCAGACCGTCCTGCACATGCACACGGCGCATATTTTCCTGTTCCACTGAATTTTTGACTGCTTTGGCCGCTGCCGTCGGATTCATCGCCTCGATCACTTTCACGCTCGCATCCAGGCACCGGAACAGACGGTAATTGATCTTCGGCTTTTCCAATAAAACTCGCTCATAGCGGAATGCGGATGCAATCTGGTATACCGCCTCATATGGCATGATCCGAACGCCCAGTTCATGCAGATAGGCACGTACTTCTTCGTTCAGCGTCTTCTCATGAATAAAGAGGAATAATTCCTGTTTTGTCACAATCAAGTAGGACAATACAACCGGCGTATGTACAATGTCATCACCCCGGATATTTAAAAGCCACGCGATATCATCAAGACTCGTCAGCAGATGCACCGTCGCCTGACGCTTTTTCATCTCCCCGCGCAGATCTGCAATCTTCTCCTCCGCCGGTTTTCCCGCATACTTCTCTTCCAGAATCCAGACCGGGTTCATCGGAAGCGCCGGGCGGTCGTCCCAGATGCTTCCAACCAGATCCTCACCCTCCGAAATGCGTACCTTTTTCCCAGACAGTGCTTTCGCGATGCGCTCGCCCTCTGCCGTATCGACCACTCTGCCGTCAAAACCCAGGACACCCTGTTCCGGCATATGTTTTTTCAAAAATTCCAGCGTCGTCGGCACGCCCTCCTGACCGGAGCGGTAAAGTTCCACCCCGCTGCCGGAAAGCTCTGCTGCCGCCTGCACAAAATATCTGCCATCCGTCCAGAGACCTGCGTCCTCCATCGTAATGACCGCCGTTCCCGCCGAACCGGTAAAGCCTGTCATATATTTCCGGCATTTGAAATACCCGCTCACGTATTCCGAGCCATGGAAATCCGATGTCGGAATCAGATATGCGTCCATTCCACGCTCCGCCATCTTCTCGCGAAGCTGTTCAATTCTCGCCCGAACCTCACGTCCCATTTTTCTGCCTCCTGTTGTTGCTTTGTTATCCATTTTTCAACGCATCTTTGATCGCCTCCGTGATCGCCTCACTGTACGTCGGATGCGCGCGCATCGCCGTCGAGAGCTGATATGCCGTAAGACCGTTGGCGATCGCCGTTGCCATCTCTCCGATCATGTCCGTCGCACGCGCACACATGATCTGCGCCCCGATCAGCGTGTTGGTATACGCCTCAAAAATCAGGCGTACAAAACCGCGGCTGTTTCTCGCCAGAAGCGCTTTTCCATTTTCCGTCATATATGCCACACCGCACTTGATCTTCATATTATAAAGGCGGGCGTCATTTTCCGTAAATCCAACCGCCGCAATCTCCGGCTCCGTATAAATACAGGTCGGCACAACCGGAAGCACGACATACATACCGTTCGGCACGACCGAAAGCTGCATCCGGTGTCCGCGTCCCGCCAGGTTTTCGACCAGATAAGCCGCATGGGACGCTGCCACATGGGCAAGACGTTTCCGCGCCACGGTATCGCCGATCGCATAGACATTTTCCTGCGTCGTGCGGTAGGTTCCCTTGATGAGCGGACGCCCATTTTCCAGCTGTACCTGACAATCGTCCGCCAGAACCTTCGACATATTCGGGCGTCTGCCGACTGCCACCAGCACACGGTCCGCCGGGCTTTCCTTCCAGCCGCGCTCACAACGGTAATTGACCGACACCGTGTCATTGCCGCGATCCTTGATCTCCATGACCTGTACATTGCAGTGGACTTCAATACCCTTAGAACGCAGATTTGCTTCCATCTGCTCGGAAATCATCGGATCCATCGACTCCAGCAGACGGTTTGCCTGCTCCAAAAGCGTCACGCGGGAACCGAGCGCCGCGAAGATCGTCGCGATCTCCACACCGATGACACCGCCGCCGATGACCGTCAGACAGTCAAAATTCCAGTCATCCATCCGCAGAATATCACGGCTTGTCATAACCTGCGGCAGATCAATTCCCGGGATATCCGGAATCACAGGGCTGGAACCGGTTGCCAGAATCACATTTTTTCCTTTCAGCGTCAATGCGCCTTTGGAGGTCGTCACACGCACCACATTATCCGCATGCAGGCGCGCATCGCCGTGAATCATCTCCACCTCCGCTTTTTCTAACATTCCCTGAATCATTGAGCGGAATGATTCCACGGACTCATTTTTATAAATCTGCATCTGCCGCCAGTCAAAGCTGACTTTCTCCGCCACGATGCCAAACCGGAATGCTTTCAACATATCCCGATAGACTGCCGTCGCCTGCAGAAGCGCCTTGGCAGGAATACAGCCGGTATTGACGCATGAGCCGCCCAGCGCTTTTTTCTCGATCAGGACTGCATCCATCCCCATCGCCGCCGCACGCAGCGCTGCCGTATATCCCGCCGGTCCCGCACCGATAATAATTAAATCATAGATATGATCCGCCATATAAATATCCTATCCTCTCATTCTATGGGCTTCCCATTACACAAAAAACTGCCGCAGAAAATCACTTTCCCGGGCAGCTTTTCATCAATTTTATTTTTACAGCAGATGAATGTTGTGAGCCTCTGCCTCTGCGCGCACACCGTCCGGCCAGATCGACGCCTGCACCTCTCCGATATGTGCTTTCCGCAGGAAGAACATACAGATACGGGACTGACCGATACCGCCGCCGACTGTATACGGAAGCTCTCCCTCCAGAACTGCTTTCTGGAATGGCAGCTCCGCGCGTTCCTCACATCCCGCCTTTACCAGCTGCTCTTTCAGGGAATCCTCATCAACACGGATACCCATGGAAGAAAGCTCCAGTCCGATATCCAGAACTGGATAATATACCAGAATATCGCCGTTTAATTTCCAGTCATCATAGTCCGGGGCACGACCATCGTGCTTCTCACCGGATTTCATCTTGTCACCAATCTGCTCAATAAATACCGCACCGTGCAGCTTCGCAATCTTGTACTCGCGCTCCTTCGGTGTGCAATCCGGATACATATCTTCCAGTTCCTGGGTCGTCACAAATGTGATATTTTCCGGAAGATAACGTCCAATGTACTCATACTCATACGCCATATAGTCCTCGGTCACTTTCAGTGCCTTGTAAACCGAACGGACAATGGATTCCAGTGTCTCGCGGGTACGATCTTTTTTACTGATGATCTTCTCCCAGTCCCACTGATCCACATAAATGGAATGGATGTTGTCTGTATCCTCATCACGACGGATCGCGCTCATGTCGGTGTAAAGACCTTCACCTTCCTGAAATCCGTACTCTTTTAATGCCTGACGTTTCCATTTGGCGAGAGAATGTACAATCTCAGCCTTCCGATCTTTCTGCTCCAGAATTCCAAAGGATACCGGGCGCTCTACGCCGTTTAAGTTATCGTTCAGACCAGATTCCGGCAGTACAAAAAGCGGTGCGGACACACGGGTCAGATTGAGCTGTTTTGCCAGTTCTCTCTGAAAAAAGTCCTTGATTTCCTTGATAGCAACCTGTGTTTCTCTCAAATCCAATACCGGTTTATAACCAGCCGGAGTAATTAAATGTTCCATCTGTTACATCCTCTCTTTTTTTCCCGGTGCGTGTCCGGTTCCCTGCCGCACTGCCAATTTCTGCAGCCGCAGTTCATCCTTTTAGTCAAAGCTTGCAGTCACGCGCCTTTTAAGTCATTTCTTGTTATTGTACTGCATGGAATTTCTACTCAAAGAAACTCACCTGTGGACAATAACCGTTTGGTAGCTATTATATCATTTATATAGGAAAATGGGAACAGGTAAAATAGGAAAATAACTTCTTTAAAATAAATGAAGGTGTTCGCACGCTTTATAAATTCCATCTTCCCCGATCGGTGCCGTCACGTAATCGGCTACTTTTTTAAGCGCATCCACTGCATTTCCCATCGCCACGCCGATGCCGGCTTCCTGCACAACCTCAATATCATTCATGCTGTCGCCAAATGCCACTGTATCGGAGAGATCTTCTTTTTCTCCAAAATACACCGCCAGCCTGCGGAGTCCGTCCGCCTTGGAATTGCCTTTCTCGACCACATCCGCGCCATGTCCGCTCGCAAACATCGGCAATTTCAGGGTCGGAAATTCCCGTTCCATCTCCTTCACCTGTTCACGGCTGCCGACAAACGCCAGTGTCCGGACCGGCATCGTGAGCATCTTCCACGGATCCTGGAACTGCCGCCCGCAGCTTCCCCAGAAGCGGATATCATTAGCCGCAATGATCTCCGGATGGATATAGTAATCTTCATCCCCCACCGTCATGCCGATTCCGAATCCCTTTTCATCGCAGAAACTCAGCACCCGGCGCAGGAGTTTCGGATCAAAGATGTGCTCAAACAGCAGCTTATCTCCCACTGTGATCTTCGTCCCGTTCATATGTACAATCGCATCCGGACGGACGATGTCCCGGTACGATGTACTGTAATAATTATCCATATCGCGCCCCGTTGCCAGCACAATCTTGTACTTCGGGCGCAGCTTTTCAATCGCCTCCAGCGCACTCGGTGTGATCTGATCCGTCCGGTGGTCTAAGAGGGTCATGTCTAGGTCAAAACTTATCATGATGTTCTCCTTGGGGTTGGTTACTACAAAAGGTCACAGCCGAAGACTCTGCTATGACCTTTTCTTTTAATTATCCACGTTTTCATCATACCATTTTTCAAATTTGGAGTCAATATTGGGAAAATATTCATTCTGTTGATCCATTCCATTGATTCGTAAAATTCCACTCAAGCATCAAAATTACATCAAAAAACAAACATCCGGCAGCGAAAATTTAGAAGTCATAGTTGATTTTTGATGTAATTTTGATATAATGATACGCATATAATACTTCAACAAATGGCGGTATATGTCAGCTGAAAATTTGGCAAAGTGCAGCTATGATTTATTTTCGGGGTATGGCGTAGCTTGGTAGCGCGCTCGGCTGGGGGCCGAGAGGTCGCAGGTTCAAATCCTGTTGCCCCGATTTTTAGCGTATTCTTAGAGTTCTTAATAACGGAAGGGAAGAAAGCCGGGCAGCTCTCACCGCCCGGCTTTCTTCCTCTCAGTTCACACCCCATGCAAGCTGAATCTCCATCTCTAATTTCCGCAGCCACAGCCGCCATTATTACTGCAGCCGCAGCCAGACTGGCTGTCTCTTCCTGCATCGTAGCCATCCCGGTAGCCGATGGCATAACCATCGTTGAAACCTCTCCGATAGGAATTTCTTCCGTTATTTCCACAGCTATTCCAGCCCCATCCATTGTTTCCGCAGCCGCCGCATCCTCCGCAGTGTCCACAACCATTACCCCAAGACCAACACATATGATAATCTCCTTTTCATTTTTCATTGATACTATATCATATGCCTGTCAACGCAAAGTGTGTCCCACTTCCCCGGAAGCCACACTGTCAGCCGTTTCAAGCATCTGTCCCAAAACAAGCCACCAGCCATTTTCTCTGCATCATGGCAGCAAAAATGGGCGCATGCCAGACACATCACGCCCACTTTTATCTACTTACACCCGGAAGTTCCGGCTCTTAAACACATACACATGTGCGAACAGTGTCACCAGCACAACTGCCGCCAGCACCAGATCGCCCGCACCGCCGCCCAGATGAAACGCCATGCCAAACAGCGACAGCGTATCAATCGCAAACAGCCATTTTTCAACTGCATACACCTTTTTCAGGTTATATTTCTTCGGATCGATCGAATCCGATATAAAAATCAGGAAATCTTTGCCGCAGAACAAATCAATTGTCTCTGCCAGTCCCAGACACCCCGTCAAAAAGAACAGTATATCCATCCGTATTCTCCTCCCCTAGAACCGTTTCCAGGTTTCCCTTGAAAACAGCAGAAGTAGCGGAAATATCTCCAGACGTCCTGCCAGCATATCAAAGATTAAAACCAGTTTTGAGAAATTACTGAAAAACCCAAAGTTTCCGGTCGGTCCGACCAGTGCCAGACCCGGTCCGATATTATTAAACGTAGCCGTAACCGCCGTAAAATTCGTCACCAGATCGTATTCATCCAGAGAAATCAATAGAACAGATACCGCAAAAATGAGCACATACGCAACCATAAACACATTCGTCGAGCGCACAACCTCATGCTCTACGATCTTTCCATCCATTTTGATCTTCTCCACTACACTCGGATGCAGGTACTGCTTCAGTTCCTTTTTTACCGATTTAAGCAGAATCAAGACGCGCGACACCTTGATACCGCCGCCTGTACTGCCCGCGCAGGCGCCGATAAACATCAAAAGTACCATAATCGTTCTTGAAAGCTGCGGCCATTTATCAAAATCCACCGTGGCGTAACCGGTCGTCGTGATAACCGAACCGACCTGGAATGCCGCATCCTGGAATGCCTGCAGTGCATTGCCGCAGAGTGATACCGTATTGACTGTAATGATGCCAACCGCCGATGCAATGATTAGAAAATATGCCCGCACCTCCTGCATTTTAAAGGCCTGTCCTATTTTTCGCATCAGCAGGAAGAAGTAAAAGTTAAAATTCACTCCGAACAGAATCATAAACACCGTCACGACATTTTTCTGAAATGCCGTGTAGCTCGCCAGACTATCATTCCGGATTGCAAAACCACCCGTACCTGCTGTTCCGACCGTGATCGTGATCGCGTCGAAAATCGGCATTTTCCCAAGAATCAGAATCACGGCCTCGAGGATCGTCATTCCCAGGTAAATCTGGTATAACAGCTTCGCCGTCATCTGGACCTTCGGAACGAGACGGCTCACGATCGGTCCTGGGCTCTCCGCCTTCATCAAATTCATATGGGAACCGCCTACCATCGGCAGGACACTCAGAAGGAATACCAGAACGCCCATACCGCCAATCCAGTGCGTAAAACTCCGCCAGAATAATAAGCAGTTCGGCAGCTGCTCCACACTGCTCAGAATACTTGCACCGGTCGTCGTAAAGCCCGATACCGTCTCAAACAGGGCGTCGATCGGATTCGGAATATAGCCGCTTAATACAAACGGCGCTGCTCCCATCACACTGAGTAAAACCCAGCTTAGAGAAACCGCCACAAAGCTCTCCGCCACATAAAAGATCTGATTTTTCGGTTTCCGGCGTACCAGAAGCATACCAACCATCAGGCATACTGCCATCGTTGCCAGAAAGCACCATACCTCCGACTCACGGTAAATCAGTGCCACTGCCGTCGGAAGCGCCATAAAAGCCGCCTCAAAATTCAGGATCCAGCCTATGATATAAAATACAATCGAATAATTCATCTATGCCGCCTACTTTCTCAGGATGTCACGGATATCCCGCAGACCTTTCTGACTCGTCAGGACAATCACTGTATCGCCCTGCTGGATGCAGTCCTGTCCACGCGCGATCTTGATATTGCCGCCGCGGTTGATGCATCCGATCAGCAGGTTGCTCTTGAGATTCAAATTCATCAGCGGAATGCCCGTCACTTCCGACTCCTCGCGGATCACAAACTCCAGCGCCTCCGCCCGACCGTCGAGAATATGGTACAACGTCTCCACATTGCTGCCGATCGTATTCTGCATCGCGCGCACATACTGTAAAATGTAGTCCGCCGTGATGTATTTCGGATAAATCAGACTTCCCAGGTCCAGCTTGCTGATCAGCTCGTCAAAGGCGATCCGGTTAACCTTCGTCACCAGCTTCGCGCTGGAATTTTCCTTCGCATACAGCGCAAGGAAGACATTTTCCTCATCCATATTCGTCAGGGTGACAAATGCCTCCGCCGTCATCAACCCCTCTTCCAGAAGAAGCTGCCGATCCGTTCCGTCGCCGTTGAGGATCAACGCATCGTCCAGAAGCTCTGTCAGAACCTCGCAGCGCGCTTTATCTTTCTCCACAATTTTAACCCGGATCTTCATCGCCGCCAAAAGTTTCGCCAGATAATAAGCAATCGTACCGCCTCCGACAATCATCGTATTTCTGACCTGGTTTGTCTGGATGCCGATCTTGCGGAAAAATTCTGCCGAATTTGCCGGGGAGGCGATAATCGACACCATATCCCCGTTTTTAATCACAAATTTACCATCCGGGATCGCCACCTCATCGCCGCGCTCAACACCGCCGATCAGGACATCGCAGCGGAATTGGCTGTCAATATCCATGACCGAAAGCCCGTCCAGCTTAAACTCCGGTTTTACCTTAAATTTCAGAAGCTCTACCTTTCCCTTGGCAAATGGATCGATCTTGATCGCTGACGGGAAGCGCAGAATTCTCGAAATCTCCGTCGCCGCCGCATATTCCGGGTTGATAATCATGGAAATTCCCAGCTGCTGCTTGATAAAGGTAAGCTCATTGCTGTAAATCGGATTCCGCACACGCGCAATCGTGTGGCAATGCCCCACTTTTCTCGCAATCAGGCAGCAGAGAAGGTTCATCTCATCCGACCCTGTCACGGCAATCAGCATGTCCGCCGTCTGCACACCTGCCTCGATCTGCATGGAAATGCTGGCACCATTTCCCACCAGCTTGATCGCATCGATATCATCTGACACCCGCTGCATTCGCTCCGCAGACGTATCGATCATCACCACATTGTAATCCTCCCGGACAAGCTGCTCCGCCAGCGTCGTACCAACCTTGCCGCATCCGATAATGATTATATCCATAATTTCCTCCGTTATTTTCTGTTTATCCGCCATACCGATACAGAAAATCTCTATTTTATATACAAAATAAAAAATGTGCCTTAACACTTTCCTATGACGGAAAAAGGGTGCCTGAAAACCGCGCCCTAATCCATACGGAATTATTATAACACCTTCTGCGAGTTTTTGAAATATAAATTGTGTTAAGAGGGCATTTTGTGGGTGTTTTGAATATATTTGTCTCTTTCGATCCCAAAAGTGCCTACCCATGTACAGTAACTTTCCTCCCTTTTTGGCAAGATAAATTTCTTGACTTTTTCAGAAAAAACAGTATACTTAATATATATTTGCAGATATGGTTCATCGGTAGAACGCTAGCTTCCCAAGCTGGAAAGGCGGGTTCGATTCCCGTTATCTGCTTTTTTTTATGGATGCGGAAACCCTTGTAAATGCTGGATTTTTCCTTTATTTACAAGGGTTTTTGGTGTTTTTGGCGCATCTACCACGAAAGCATATTTCAGTATAAAGGCCCCCTTTTTCTGGGGAAATATCACACGAAAAAAGGGCTGTTTTTCCTTTATTTTCAAGGAATGACAGCCCCTTATTATGCGCTTATATTGTGTTTTTCATCATATTTTATCGTATATGTCCATCCTCTGCTATCCGATCTGCGGTAATCATCCAGCCATCCGAATCAAACGCATACGCCTGCCCGTCAATCTGGCAGACTGCATCGTGCCGGTAGGTGTACCCACTCAGCAGATACCACCAGCGCCCGTCCTGGCACACCCAGCCAGTAAGATACTTGCCAGACACCCAGCCGTCCGCAGTCTGGATCCACGGTGCTCCGCTGACAAAACACTTCCGGATCGGCTGCACCTGCTGATCCTTACTGTATCGCTTGCCAGAGTCAGCACCTGCCGGAGCTGTCCGGATGATGAGCGAGGATGCAGTGACGCTCAAGCCGTATGCGCCGCTCTTGATGTCCTTGAGATCCGCCGCTCCGGCATCGCTGTCGGCTTTGACTGGCGCTACATCCATTTTAGGCCAGGTCTTTTTAAACGCCTCAAAGGTGCCGTAACGCTGTTTAAGAATGTTGGTGGCGCTGCCCCAGTCCGGCAGATAAAGATGTGGCTTGTCTACGATGCTACGCCAGTCTCCGCCCCAGGCAAGTCCTAAAGCTTTTGCCAGCTCTGCGGCCTTTTTAAACATACCTGTGCTGTCATTGTAGGCATCGTCTGACACGCTGCCATCGCCGTCCACATCCATCTTAAGATAAAAATCAAAGGCAATCCCCCACTGGTGCTGACTGCTATAGCTACTGCCTTTGGCATTGGTTACAATGTTGCCAGGCTTGGTACGTCCTTGCGCGTACAGAGCGTCCTGCTCCGCCACCGTCCGCAGTGTCTCTCCGATGTCTACTGTGATACCCTCGGTCGCACAGGCTTTGATCCAGGCGGACGCAATGCGCTGGAGACGTGGATGACATAATGTGATATCTCTCATAGATTTGTCCTCTTTTCTTTATGATATGAAAAATATGACATTTTGTTTTCCGGGGTATCTTGCAAAGAATTTTCGCATATGCTATAATGCCGATAGGCTAAGAGATAGTAGTTGTCCATCACAGGCAACGACAAAACCCCCAAGGATCGCGACTCCTTGGGGGTTTTTATTCCTTCTATCGGCTTTCGTCGATTTTCCCCTATTGTTGCGATGCCGCAACGGCAGCCATGCCCCAAACTGCCGCGGGAGATAGTCGGATCGCCTCCTTCTACTCTTCTTTTCCTGACTGCTTAAAAATCTGGTTTACATACGTAGACAATCCCGCCACAAGGACGCCCTGTGTAAGTGCCGTGAAAACTGCCAGCGCGATATCCTGACCACTGCCGCAGGCACAGGTGGCGAACACATAGATGGCACAAATCGCAACGCCAATCAGCCCATTAATGAGTGGGATGTATTTGTCTTTCACTGTCTCGCTCTGCTTCAGCCACATCCCAATAAAGTACAGCACTACTGCTACCACAAGTAATTCCGGCTTTACATAATCTTTAATCTGCATACCTTATCCCTCCATCTGCTTTTCCAAATCTGCGATCCGATGGTTTGCCACCCGGATCTGTTCCTGCATCACTGCCTCGGTCTCCTCTAATTTATATGTACGCTCAATTACTGTATTGTGTTTCTCTACCTTATTCTCAAGCTGCTGAATCCGATACGTGGTAAGTTTCGACGATGCTATCACGCCAACAAGGGATCCGAGAAAACCTCCTCCGGATGCTATCAGGGCTACAATAATTTCTGTATTCATGTTATTCCTCCGGATGTTCTTTCAGCTTGAACAGGAGTATTATCAGAACCGGTGCCAGTATTTTATGACCAATTCCTGAAGATGCTAACATCATAATGAGAATAACAATCATAACAACACTGGATGATAAATCCGTTTGTATTAAAATAAATACAGTTGGTACAAAGGTAATCAAAGAGGCAAGGAAAAAGTTCTTATACGTAGATAAATTTTCTTTTCTCTTTGAAAAAAAGGTGGCAAGTGCCAATATTAACGTAATTTTACAGACTTCCGATGGCTGAAAAGTAAATACTTTGAAATCAAGCCAGCGGTAAGAACCCGTATCCAACTCAACACCTAATGGCGTCAATCTGGTTGCCATAGCCATAAGGGTCGTAACAATGTATATAATTGGAATATACATACATAAATCATGGTAATCAATAATGGAAAAAATACCTATGATAGCTATACCCATAACAACTCCGACCAACTGTCTTTTTAAGGAAATGTCAGAATTGACTATAGAAATGACATATGAACTTATAAATGTTAA